>Ga0316209_1000058_pt1 | contig 240028 bp, 228 predicted proteins | sample 6monopyrite_MG_FD_204945 | JGI IMG/M metagenome (GOLD analysis project Ga0316209, IMG submission 204945) | Microbial mat bacterial communities from mineral coupon in-situ incubated in ocean water Damariscotta River, Maine, United States -... | ecosystem: Environmental > Aquatic > Marine >... | reverse complement strand
CGCCAGCCCAATGAGGCTACTTTAGCGAAAAGGAGGGTGGGTGCGCAAACATCGAAGGCTAGAGGGTAGCGCCCTCAATAAGAAGCCGTATATACGTTAGCAGTTTACACTTTATATGCAAAATTAGCGTTGTAAAATAGGTGGAGTCCATATACGTTCATTCGCGTTTTCTTTTGCTTCTGGCTTTTAAACCCTTACTAAAACGCCGGACGCTGCCCCAGGGTCGCCTGGGTCACAAAGCTCTGTTGCTCGCGAATGCCGCTGATCGTTATTTCGTCCCCTGGTCTGCCCTGGGCAACTTCATCCAGTACATCCCGGGTGTCACGAATTTGGTGTCGATTGATATGAGTGATAATGTCGCCGACTCGAATCCCGGCCTGCTCAGCCGGGCCGCGATCGAAGACATCGGTAATCAGCACCCCCTGCAAATTATTGAGTCCGACATGCTCGACTACCTGGCTGTTTAAATCCACGCCTTCAACCCCAAGCCAGCCACGGATTACTTCACCGTTTTTGATAATCTGCTGCACCACATCGAGCACCAGATCAATCGGAATAGCAAAGCTGATGCCCAGATAGCTGCCGGTCTGGCTGTAGATGGCGGAGTTGATGCCGACGATTTCGCCGCTGGAGTTAATCAGCGCACCACCGGAATTGCCCGGATTGATTGCCGCATCAGTCTGAATAAAGTTTTCATAGGTATTGAGCCCCACCCGGTCACGGCCGGTGGCGCTGATAATGCCCTGGGTGACGGTCTGGCCAATGCCAAATGGATTGCCGATGGCCAGCGCGATATCGCCGACGCGTATCTGTTCACTGTCGGCAATCGGCACCGGTGGTACGGATTCAATGCCGGCGGTGAGCACCGCAATGTCGGTGTCGGCATCCAGCCCGAGAATGGTGCCGGGCAGCTGGCGACCATCATCAAGTATCACCTCAATTTTTTCCGCACCGACCACCACATGGTGGTTGGTGACAATAAAGCCATTGCTGTTAATGATCACCCCGGAACCCTTGTTGGGGCGAACCTTGAACTGCGGCTTGTCGGCATCCGGTGCGTTGAGTAGCGATGAGGGTGTTGTTTCGTCCGCCAGATAATAGGCCTTGATGCTGACCACGGAGGAGGCGACGCGATTCACTGCATCTGCATAACTGTCTACCGGGCTGTGTGGGACAGGGACAGTGTGCGGTTGAGTGGTCTGTCGGCTCTGCAGAAAAAACAGCAGTGAGCCGAGTAGTAAACCGATCAGGGCCCAGCCCAGAATAAAGCGTGTAGAATAGGTGTTAGCCATATGTAATATTTTTTGTGGGGAACCCATGCAGCAACTTGATGAGATAGTAGATTACTGTAACACCCTGTTACGAGTAAACGAGTTCAGTGATTATTGCCCAAATGGCTTACAGGTTGAAGGGCGAGCCGAGGTGCGCAGGATTATTAGCGGCGTCACTGCCTGTCAGGCGTTGATTGATCGAGCGATTGAGCAACAGGCGGATGCGATTCTGGTGCATCATGGTTTTTTCTGGAAAAACGAAGCGCCGGTGATTACCGGCATCAAGCGAAAGCGCATCAGCGCATTGCTGGAAAACGGCATCAGTTTGCTGGCCTATCACTTACCGCTGGACGCCCATGGTACCCTGGGCAATAACGCCACCCTGGCTGACAAGCTGGATTTACAGGTGGAGGAGGTGAACAGTGGTGGCTTGTTATGGAGTGGCCAGCTGGCGCAGTCTATGCGAGCAAGCGCCTTTGTGCAGCATATCGCGCAACGTCTGGGGCGTGAGCCGCTGCACCTGCCAGCAGGCAGTGGGCGTGAGATCAGGCGAGTCGGCTGGTGTACTGGCGGCGCGCAGCACTACATCGAACAGGCCGCCGCACAGGGGCTGGACGCCTATATCAGCGGTGAAGTGTCAGAACAGACCTGTCATCTGGCGCAGGAGCTGGATATTCATTATTTCGCTGCCGGGCATCATGCAACCGAATCCTATGGTGTGCAGGCGCTGGCGGGCCATCTGGCAGAAAAATTTGCTGTGCACTGCGAATTTATTGATGTGCCGAATCCAGTGTAGCCCGGTGTTGAGCCGATAATTTGTCAGCTGTCGTTTTATTCGGATTTAAGATATTGATATTCAAGGTAAAACTGATTTAGCCCTTGGATAAAGTGATGAAATCGATTAAAATGCTGCGGCGTTTTTTCCTGTGCTTCCACAGGGTTAATAATGGGCTAAAACGCGAGAGCAAAGTTCAAATACAGTTTTCTGGATGACGTGTGTGGCGTTGATGTGTTTTATATCTCGCCGCAGATTAATGTGTCAGACAACAGGATTTCAATCAATATAGTCTAAGAGAGGTACTCATGGCTACAGAAGGCGTAGATCAAAATAAACGCCGCTTTCTGACAAGCACCACTGCTGTAGTGGGTGCTGTCGGAGCTGGTTTTGTCGCTGTACCCTTCCTGGCTTCCTGGGCTCCCAGTGAGCGTGCCAAAACTGCAGGTGCGCCTGTGGAAGTGGATATCAGTAAGCTACAAGAAGGTCAGTTACTCACGGTTGAATGGCGTGGTAAACCAGTGTGGATTATCAAGCGTACTCAGCAGAACCTGAAAGATCTTGCAACACTGGATGATAACTTGCGTGACCCAGCTTCTGATAATGATCAGCAGCCGGCATATGCCGCTAATGCCACCCGTTCAATCAAGCCAGAGGTTGTGGTTATGGTGGGCATCTGTACGCATCTGGGCTGTTCGCCAACCTATCGTCCGGAAATGGCGCCAGCTGATCTGGGTGAAGACTGGAAAGGCGGTTTCTTCTGTCCATGTCATGGTTCCAAGTTTGACCTTGCCGGCCGTGTATATAAGAGCGTGCCTGCACCGCTTAACCTGGAAATACCACCTCATTTCTATAAGAGCGACCGCACCATTCTGGTCGGTGAAGATGGAGGCGCGGCATAATGTTTAAAAGTTTAATGTCCTGGGTCGATGATCGTTTTCCTGCAACTAAAATGTGGAACGAGCATCTGGCTGAATACTATGCGCCAAAGAACTTCAACTTCTGGTATTTCTTTGGTTCACTCGCGCTGCTGGTTCTGGTTATCCAGATTGTATCCGGCATCTTTTTAACCATGCATTACAAGCCCGACGGTGCGATGGCCTTCGCCTCGGTAGAATACATCATGCGTGATGTACCCTACGGCTGGTTGATTCGTTATATCCACTCAACCGGTGCAACCGCGTTCTTCGTGGTGGTTTATCTGCATATGTTCCGTGGTCTGATGTACGGTTCATTCAAGAAGCCCCGTGAACTGGTGTGGCTGTTCGGTATGTTTATCTACCTGGTGCTGATGGCAGAAGCCTTTATGGGCTACCTGTTACCCTGGGGTCAGATGTCATACTGGGGTGCACAGGTTATTATTTCACTGTTTGGCGCACTGCCGATTATCGGTGATCCATTAACCCTGTGGATTCGTGGTGATTTCGTTGTATCCGATGCAACCCTGAACCGTTTCTTTGCGCTGCACGTAATTGCACTGCCACTGGTTCTGTTAGGCCTGGTTGTGGCTCACATTATCGCGCTGCACGAAGTGGGTTCAAACAACCCTGAAGGTATTGAAATCAAGAAGAACAAGGATGAAAACGGCATTCCACTCGATGGCATTCCATTCCACCCTTACTACTCTGTTAAAGACATTGTGGGTGTGATCGTCTTCCTGATCTTCTTCAGCCTGGTGCTGTTCTTTGCCCCTGAAGGCGGCGGTTACCTGCTGGAACACGCAAACTTTATTCCGTCTGATCCGTTGAAGACACCGGAGCACATTGCACCTGTGTGGTACTTCACGCCGTTCTACGCGATTCTGCGTGCGGTTCCGGACAAGCTGTTGGGCGTTATCGCAATGGGCGCAGCAATTGTAGTTCTGTTCCTGCTGCCATGGATTGATCGCTGTAAGGTGAAATCTATCCGTTATCGCGGTACCAGCTATAAAGTATTGTTAACTGCATTTATTGTGTCATTCGTTGTGCTGGGCTGGTTAGGCATGGAGCCGGCTACACCTACGCTGACGCTGATGGCGCAAATTTTCAGTGTGATTTATTTCGGTTTCTTTATTGTGTTGTATTTCACTTCAAAGAATGAAAAGACCAAGCCAGTTCCAGAGAGGATTACGAAATGAGACAACTCCTTGGGAAATACTTACTAGGTGTCATTCTTTTAGCGTTTTCTAGCCAGCTGATGGCAGCGGGTGCCGGAATTCCACTGGATAAAGCACCGGTAGACCTGCATGACAAAGAGTCACTCAAGCGTGGTGCAGAGATTTTTGCCACTAACTGCCTGAGCTGTCATTCGGCTGACTACATGCGTTACAATCGCATTGGTACTGACCTGGGCATGAGCGATGAAGAAGTCAGCGACAAGCTGATTTCAACTCGCGGTGCCGACGGTGAGAAAACCAAAGTGGGTGAGTTAATGAAAGTTGCCATGGATAATAACTACGCCAAACAAGCCTTTGGAACCAAGATCCCCGGCCTGACGGTTATTGCTCGTGCCCGTGGCGCAGACTGGTTATACACCTACCTGCGTACATTCTACCTGGATGATTCACGCCCCATGGGTGTGAATAATCTGGCGTTCCCGGATGTGGGTATGCCGCATGTGCTGTGGGAGCAGCAGGGGCTGCAAAAGGCAAATTTCCGCACTGATACAGATAAGGATGGCAACGAAAAGTATATCTTTGAAAGCATGGAAATCGTAGAAGCCGGTTCCATGTCTGTTGAAGAGTATGATGCCTATGTTGGCGATCTTGTGAACTTTATGGTTTACATGGCCGAACCTGTTCAGGTTGAGCGTGAAAGCCTTGGTGTTAAAGTCATTATCTTCCTGTTGATCTTCGCTGTGATTGCATATCTGCTGAAGAAAGAATACTGGAAAGACGTACACTAGGCAGTGGGTTGAAGTCGTCAGACCGGGGCTGGAAACAGGGTTTCTGGTTCTGGCTGGCGACTTTTAGCTTATGACAAACGGCTTTGTTTAATTTTGAGGCAAACTAATTATGGCGTCTAATACTCTCGCCAATCGCAGATCAGTTATGAATCTGTTTACTTCTCCTACCTGTCCGTACTGTCATCTTGCACGCATTGTGCTGGCAGAAAAAGATATTACCTTCGAATCCATTGAGGTGGATGTCGATTCGTTACCAGAAGACCTGTCCGAGCTGAATCCATATAATACGGTACCAACACTGATTGATCGTGATCTGGTGTTATATGATTCACGGGTGATCGTTGAATACCTTGATGAGCGTTTTCCTCATCCACCGCTAATGCCGGTAGATCCCGTGTCACGCGCAAAGACACGCCTGGCATTACACCGTGTTGAAAAAGACTGGTATCCATTGATGCATGATATTCTGAACAAGGGTGAAAAAACCGTCGCCAAATCACGTAAGATGTTACGTGAAAGCATTGTTTCATCGAATGAGCTGTTCAAGGTGTTACCGTTCTTTTTAAGTGAAGAATACAGTCTGGTGGATGCGACCATTGCACCGCTGTTATGGCGCCTGCCTGTGCTGGGTATTGAGCTGCCTGCAGAAGCCAAAGCTGTGAATGATTATGCACAGCGTATATTTAACCGCGAAGCTTTCCAGTTAAGTCTGACCGAAACTGAAAAGGAAATGCGTCTTTAATCAATATGATTAAGACAGCTGATTATTTATGACATCCAGCCGTCCCTATCTTATTCGAGCTTTATATCAATGGATCGTCGACAATGGCGTGACGCCATATATTCTTGTCGACGCAACGCTGGATGGCGTGGATGTGCCTCCACAGCATATTCAGGACAATAAGATTATTCTGAATATTGCACCTATGGCTGTACAGGGGCTGACACTGGGTGATGAGCTGATCAGTTTCAGTGCTCGTTTCAGCGGTCAGTCGGTACACCTGGCAGTGCCCACCTCTGCAGTGCTGGCAATTTATGCACGTGAAAACGGGCAGGGCATGATGTTCAATGAAGAGCCGGGCAGTCCACCACCGGATGGTTCCGATCCCGATGGTGGTGATGACCCGGACGCGAGCAGCAAGCGCCCCTCATTGCGCGTGGTTAAATAAGCACTTAACAGTCAAGCTCTCGGCTTACTGCAGTGGCAGGGTTTTCTGTGGGTTAAGAATATTGTTTCGATCAAACACCTGTTTGATCTGATGCATCAGGCTGATTTCGCACTGTCCCAGTTCCATCGTAATATAATCGCGTTTTTCCAGACCCACACCATGCTCACCAGAGAGTGTGCCATTCAGTTTTAGCACCAGCGTGAACACTTCATGTAAACAGATTTCCGCTGCCTGCATTTCAGCTTTGTCATCCGGGTTAACCAGTAGATTGACATGAATATTGCCATTGCCAGCATGACCAAAATTAACAATCTTGATGCCATGCTGCTGGCTTAAGCTATCCAGACCATTAATCAATGCGGGAATTTCCGACACCGGCACCACCACGTCTTCGTTAATTTTCTTGGGCGCGATTTTTCGCAGACAGGGTGACAGTGCCTTGCGGGTTTGCCAGAGTTCAGCGGCTTCCTCTGGTGTAGCGGCAATCACGGTTTCAATATGCCCCTCAACCTTGCTCGCTTCAAGCATGATCTCGGTATCGATCATAATCGTGTCTGTATTGCCATCGACCTCAATCATCAGCATGGCGCCGGCGTTGACGGGTAAATCGGCGGATGAGTAATCGCGCACCATTTCCAGTGCATTGCTGTCCATAAATTCCAGCGCACAGGGTGTTATCGGTTGTGCCATGATCTGCGAAACAGCGCGCGCGGCTGCATCAATGCTTTGATAGATGGCTTTCAGTGTGTGTTTTGTTTGTGGTCTGGGCAGAAGTTTTAAGGTGGCCTGGGTAGTCAGTGCGAGACTGCCTTCCGAGCCGATCAGCAAACGGGTAAGGTCATATCCCACCACGCCCTTGGTGGTGTGAACACCACACTGAATCAGTTCGCCGTTACCGGTCACCGCGCGCAAGCCCAGAGTGTTTTCCCGGCAGCTACCGTATTTAACCGCCCGTGGACCCGCAGAGTTGTAGGCCAGATTACCACCCACACTGCTGAAAGCGGCACTGGTCGGGTCCGGCGCCCAGAAAAAACCATGCGCCGCGGCGCAATCCTGCACCTGCTGGTTAGTGACCCCTGGCTGGACGTCCATGCAGCGATTGTCTGCATCCATTTTCAGAATCTGGTTCATGCGCTCGAAGGAAATAATCAGCTCATGCTGCAGTGGCACAGTCGCGCCGGTTGTGCCCGTGCCACGACCGCGGGCAATCAGTGGCATCTGGTGCTGATTACAGGCGTTAACAATCGCTACTACCTGTGATTCATTGCGCGGAAACACCACCGCCAGTGGCTGTGCCTGGCGGCGGCTATTATCATAGCCATAGGTCAGGCATTCGTTGGGGTCAGTGAGCAGGTCGGCGGGGTCAACAATCTGTTTGAGTTGCTGGATGAAATCTGTGTGCATGCCTGTATTTTAACGCAAAATGGCGATTAATAAGTGAGCGATTTCAGGCGCCGAGCAGTTGTGCATCAATCAGGTCACCGAGGCAGTGGATAATCACCAGATGGGTTTCCTGAATGCGAATGGGGGAGTCCGAGTCGACGCGAATTTCAATATCGTCCGCCGACAGGCGTGCGCTGACTTCACCACCGCTCTGTCCGGTGAGGGCAACCACTTTCATCTGTCTTTCATGAGCCATGTCCACTGCGCTGACCAGGTTACCGGAATTACCGCTGGTGGTGATCAGAAATAAAATATCTTCGGCCTGGCCCAGTGCGGCGATCTGCCGTGAAAAAATCTGGTCGTAGCTATAGTCATTGGCAATCGAGGTCAGAATCGAGGTGTCGGTGGACAGGGTGATCGCTGGCAGGCCGGGGCGTTCCATCTGAAAACGGTTAAGCATTTTTGATGAAAACAGTTGTGCTTCACCGGCGGAGCCACCATTGCCACAGGAGAGTAATTTACCACCGGATAACAGACTGTGGGTCATCAGTTGTGCGGCCAGGGCAATCTCGTTCTGGGTCTTCTCCAGGGTGCGCTGTTTGGTGGCAATGCTTTCATTGAAGTTGTGTTGAATAATGTCGTTTAGATTCATGCGGCTCGTTTATATCAGTGACTGGGTTGTGTGGGTGCAACTGGATGCGCTGTGACAGGTTCTGTCTGCTTAAACATTAAAATGCATTTTTAATCCATTCAATATTGAGTTGCTGCGGCTTGTGCAGGTTGTCACCGCAAATCGCCAGCACATCGAAACGGGCGTTAAACTCGCGGCCCTGTTTCTGCATAAAATACAGTGCCGTTTTCTGAATTTTTTCCTGCTTGGCCGGTGTGATGCTGGCGGCCGGGCCACCGAAATCACGGTTTTTACGGTAACGCACTTCTACAAATACCAGCGTCTGCTGGTGTTGCATAATCAGGTCTATTTCACCAAAGCGGCTGTGAAAATTTTTCTGCAATAAGCTAAGCCCCTGTTGTTGCAGATGCTGACAGGCCATGTCCTCAGCCAGCTGGCCCTTATTGCAGTGATTGAACAGGCTGATCTTCATCAAGGTCCAGTTGCGGAGTCAGGTTACTGATATCAATCAGTTCCGGTCGGCCATTTTCAAAACGTGCCCATAAGAGTTCGCGGTGGATGCGGTTAAACGGGTCGATATACAGGTTGCCGGTCTGGCCGGAAAAACGTTCATGGCTACGGTTTTGCAGGCGGCCAATAAACGGAATTACATTGTAGGCATCCACGCCCAGTGCAAACAGGCGGGTGTAACGTTGCTGCTCAGGCCAGAGCTCAAGCAGTGACTGTTTGAAGTTATTGGCTGGATTGAGTATCCAGGGCATATCGATAAAATTCAGTTCGTCTATGTCGCGATCATCCTGTGGCTGTATCTGACCGCTGAACGCATGCGAGGTGGAATAAACCGGAATCTCGCCAGCATAATGAAATTTGAATTGTGGTTTTAGCTGGCGCGCATCTTTTGGCGTTGCCACCATAAAAATCATGTCCACATCCTGGCGTCGATAGGGGATGAACTGCAGATTCTCGCCGCTGATACTTCTGATGCGACGGTAACGACTGTAGCTGTGATCAATATTCAGCATGCTCTGTATCGGCCGTTTGAAATCATTACTGTCGGCACGGTAGGACTCGGTGCTGATGATCTTGCCCCCCAGTTCCTCAAAGCGTTGCTGAAAGGCATTGCGCAAACGTTCGCCCCATTCACCCTGAGGTGTGAGTACGGCGGCGTGGGTGTGCCCCTGACGAAACGCCATTTCCGCTGATTGACGTGCCTCGTCTTCCGGTAACAGGCCGAACTGAAACAGCTGGTTGACGCTGTTGTTGAACTGGCTGGTGTAGTTAAGTGTCAGCGTGGGTACACTCATCTGTGAACTGCGCGCCAGCGTATCCACCGCGGATTTCAAAAACGGCCCAATAATAAAATCAGCACCCAGCTCGTTAGCCTTCTGGTAGTAGCTCCAGATCGCTGCCTGATTGTCACCGGTATCGATAAAGCTGATACGGGGCTTAAACTGGCTATCCGGGTGCTGGTAGTAGGCCGACATAATGCCGTCACGAATCGCGCCCGCCAGTTGTGCATAGCTGCCGCTCAGTGGCAGCAGCACGGCAATGTGTTGTGGTTTATCAATCAGTTCAATCTGCCGCTCACCCAGTTCCCGGCTAAATACATTGGCGGCAGGGTGTTGAGGGTAGTTCTGGCGCCACTGGTATATACCATCCTGTAAATAGGTCCAGTCGAGCTGGCCGCGTTTGGCAATCTTTACAAGTTCTACCCAGCCGAGTAATTCAGGGTTGAGCGGAGCCTGACTGATCTGTTGCAGGCTGGTCTGCGGTAGCAGTGACAGGGTTTCCCAGATTGCCTGATGGTTACGGCCTTGTTCCAGTTCATCGTGCAGTAATTGATCCAGCTGCACCCGGGATTTGGCCGATTCAAACGGGTAGCCGGCATCGAGAAACGCGCGGGCACGCAGTTTGAGCAGGTGAATCTGTTCTGCAGCGGACAGAATTACGGGAATCTGCAGCAATTTAAGTGCATCCCGCGGACGTCCCTGATTAAGGGCAATTTCGGTGCTGAGCAGGGTTACACTAACCTGCTGTCTGTGGTCGAGCAATGTCGGATCCATGTCGGCCAGGGTTTGTTCGGCCAGCAGAAAACGTTGATCGGCAATCAGCTGGCGCGTGGCTGCAAGCAGGTATCCATTGCGCTGTGCACCCTGGCTCATGCGTGCCTGTTCAATCAGCTGCTGTGCCAGCTGGGAATCATCGCCTGTTCTGCTTTCGCCCCTGGATGGGATATCCTGGCTCGGGCTTATGCCGGGGCCAGGTGTGCAGCTCTGCAGGGTTGCGAAAAGCAGGGCCAGTAGGCATAAAGGTAATATGCGTTGTAAAAAAATAGTCATTATCCGGTGTGTAGCCAAGTGAAATTACCAAGTGATGTTATGATGGCGGCCTCAGAGTATCTTGTTTGGAGCCGCGACTGTCAATGAATCAGGGCACACTTTATATAGTAGCCACGCCGATTGGAAACCTGTCGGATATCAGTCAGCGTGCGCTGGAGGTTTTGCGTCAGGTGGATCTGGTGGCGGCGGAAGATACCCGTCACAGTAAACCGTTGCTGCATCACTATGGCATCGATAAGGCCATGCTGGCTTACCATGAACATAATGAGGAGCAATTAACGCCAAAGCTGGTAAAGCGCCTGCTTGATGGTGAAAGCATTGCGCTGATTTCAGATGCCGGTACCCCGCTGTTGAGCGATCCCGGTTATCGGCTGGTAAAGATGGCCCATGAAGCGGGGCTCAGAGTGAGCCCGATTCCCGGTGCCTGTGCGGCGATTGCGGCGCTGTCGGCATCCGGGCTGGCAACCGATCGTTTTCTGTTTGCCGGATTCCCGCCGCATAAGCAGGGTGCGCGGCAGCGTTTCTATGAAGCATTGCGTCAGCAGCCCTCAACCCTGATTTTTTATGAGTCCAGCCATCGGGTGCTGGATTCGGTAACCGATATGCGGGAGGTGTTTGGTGCAGAGCGGTCGATTGTGCTGGCGCGTGAAATAAGCAAAACCTTCGAGACTGTTCACAGTACAACACTGGCGGAACTGCCCGAGTGGATCGCGGCGGATGCCAATCAGCAGAAGGGGGAGTGTGTGCTAGTGGTGCAGGGTGCGACAGCACAGACCGATGAACTGGCGCTGGCGCTGGAGCATGTGCTGGGTGTGCTGCTGGCGGAGTTACCGGTGAAACAGGCGGCGCAGATGGCTGCCAGAATCACTGGTCTGAAAAAAAATCAGGTGTATCAGCGAGCCCTGCAGATTTCTGGTAAATAGTTGAAAAATATACATATATTATTTTAATGTATCACCATTATCCCGTCTCACCCGTTCGGGGTGTCACTAAACCTTACTGTTTTAAGTGACTGATAAGTCTTTAATAAGCAAAAATCCGATTAAAGATATAAAAAATAAACTCAGAAATGTCGAATAAACTTACATGTCGTGCAATTTGTTGACCTGTGCTACCAGGTGTTAAATATCAAGTTATTGATTCTAAAAGGCATTGTAAAGTAGGTATGGCATGTGCAACAGCCAGAGCAGGCTTGCAGCCACGGCGTAAAATAAACAGCATAACAACATTAAAACGCCGCCAGATTTGGACTGTAATGCATCTAAATGAAAAAAATACTGGTGAGTTAAGGTGTCTGCCGTAAGCGACTGGCAGATCGATACAGGTTTTAGATGGAGTTCAAAATGGCGCCACTACGAGCAGTTTACCAGGATTTCAGCGCCTGTTGCGATGAGTTTGTTGAAGGGGTCGAGTTTCTTGATCACCGTATTATGCCCGAGGCAGCGGTTCGCTTTCAGCGGGCATATGAGTCGGTGGATCGGGCGGACATCTACCACAACAAGTATGCCTCCTATTGTGGTCTGGCCCGGGTATTGTCCGGTGACCCAAGTGGTTTGCAGCTGTGCCGTGATGCAGCGAAAAGCGAGCTGTATGACGGTGATGTTTATCTCAATCTGGCGCGTGCCGAGTGGTATTTTGAAAACCGCAAGTTAACGGTGCTGGCGCTGAAAAAAGGCTTGCGGGCGGATGCTGCTCACCCCGGTTTGCGGCAGATGCGCGAAGAGCTGGGTGTGAGACAGAGAAGTCCACTGCCGTTTGTGCCGCGAAGCCATCCGTTGAATCAGGCGTTGGGGCGATTGCTTCGCTCGAAATTTTGAGATCAGCCAATTTACACTGAAAATAACGATAAATAAGCATAAGCCAGATAAGACTGGTTAAAATGACAAAAGAGTCCAGAGGAAGTAGCTATAATAAAAGGGTTAGCGTGGTTGGCCACAGATGTTTCATCTGTGGCTTTTTTTATGTACAGGAGAAAGTCGTTAGTCGTTAGTCGTTAGTCGGATGTCGTTAGTCAAAGGCCAAAGACCAAAGACCAAAGACCAAAGACCAAAGACCAAAGACTAGCGACCAGCTATTTATGCCATGTGGCAACCAGAAAAGGCTTGCATGATGGCGATGTGTTTTATAATCTGATCAGGCTATTTGATCTGTATTCGTGATAACAGGATGTTGAACGAATCTCGTCGGTTATTCTCGCCGGCGTTCTGTTTTACCATTCTGTGAAAAACGCCAGTCAGTGGCTGAATAGATGATTCGGCTGGAATGTGCAGCTTATCTAGTCGCAGGTCATTATCCGTGCACAGGTTATTTGTACATGTGCGGTTCTCATCGCAGAGCTAATTGCGTTGAATGAATCAGGCATTTATAAAGCTGAGATAGAGTTTGCAACACAAACAAGGAGGTGCGTGTGTGCTATGTGAAGGCGGTTTATTTCGACCTGAAAGTCTGTTGTGACGAGTTTGTCCAGGGTGTTGAGTTGCTTGAACAGTCGGCCATTACAGATGCCGTGAACTGTTTTTATCTCGCCTGTCAGCGAGTGACGCCGGCAGATCCCTACTTTTTCAAATACAGTGCCTGCTATGGTCTGGCGGTGTTGCTTGATGGTGATGTGCGGGGGCTGGATATCTGCCGAATGGCGGCGCAAAAAACACCGCTGGATGCGGATGTGGCGTTGAACCTGGTGCGTGCGGAAGCCTTTATGGCGAATCGAAAAGCGGCCATCAGGACACTGGAACAATACCTGCGGCTACAGTCAGAACACCACGGCCTGCGCGCCATGCAGCAGAGGCTGGGAGTGCGTGGACGTAAGCCGATACCGTTTCTGCCGAGAAATCATGGTCTTAATGTGATGCTGGGCAGGTGGCTGCGGCGAAAAAAGTCGATTGTGCCATTTTTTAATATGCTATAGTTTGTCGCGAAGTTGGCCGAGCAGTCGCTGTGTGAATGCTTCGGTGTTTGCAGAGAGGAAAGTCCGGGCTCCGCAGGGCAGAGTGCCAGGTAACGCCTGGGGGGCGCAAGCCCACGGCAAGTGCAGCAGAAAATATACCGCCCCGGTTCGCCGGGGTAAGGGTGAAATGGTGCGGTAAGAGCGCACCGCGCAACTGGTAACAGTTGTGGCAGGGTAAACCCCACTTGGAGCAAGACCAAATAGAGAAGCTGAGGCGTGGCCCGCGCTGCTTCTGGGTAGGTTGCTTGAGGCGTACAGCGATGTGCGTCCTAGATGAATGATTGCTACAGCTTCGGCTGACAGAACCCGGCTTACAGGCCAACTTCACCTTTCTCTGAATTCTCCCCGAACCGCCCAAACCTAATGTAGTTTCTTAAGTAGTGTTCTTAACTCGCTGAGTTATCTTTTGTTATCCCGTCCGTCGCTCCTCGCTTTCTGTGAAATGGCTCTAAGTTGTTGTCATATAAGGAAAAAATTCCCTGTTTCTCGCCTGTTTTTTCTTGACAGTGGTGGGGGGTGGTACCTATAGTTCAGTTGTGTGGGGAATAGTGGGTGAATGTGGGTGAAAATGTGTTTTTTTCGTTCACGGCTCAGTCGCTTCCCGGTCGGTAAGCTCGCTTCGGCGGCGATAACCCGTAGCAACAAATAACGCAATAAACAGCCTTAGGGATGACACAGCGCACAACATGATCTTTCGTGGCATCAACAATCTGAATCTCGACGCCAAGGGCCGCATGGCCATTCCGTCTCGCTACCGTGACAAGCTCATGGAGTCCTGCGGTGGGCGTCTGATTGTGACCGTGGATCGTGACCGCTGTCTGCTGGTGTACCCGCAGCATGAGTGGGAAGTGATTGAAGCCCAGCTGGCAGCGCTGCCCAGTCTTAATAAGCAGTCGCGCCTGTTGCAGCGCTTACTGATTGGTCATGCCACCGAGGCGGAGCTGGACAGTCAGGGACGCATTTTGCTGCCAACCATGCTGCGGGATTATGCCGGTCTGGATAAAAAGTGCGTGCTGATTGGTCAGGGCAAGAAGTTTGAAATATGGGATGAGCAGGTCTGGAATGACAATCAGCAGGCCTGGCTTGATGAGGTTGAGGCGGATGACAGTGTGTTGCCGGACGCGCTGGAAAGTCTGTCGCTGTAATGACCAGCGAAATAACGGCTCATCGCCCGGTGTTGCTGGATGAGGCGGTGGCTGCACTGGCGATTAAGCCTGACGGGGTTTATCTGGACGGCACCTTCGGCCGGGGCGGGCATTCCGCTGCCATCCTGGCGCAGCTCGGATCGCAGGGTCGCCTGCTGGCGATGGATCAGGATCCGCAGGCGATAGCCGCGGCGCAGCAGAAATTTGCAGAGGATGCGCGCTTTCAGATTGAACAGCGAAATTTCGAAGCGTTACAGGATTTCGTTACAGAGCAGGGGCTGTTGCACAAGGTGGATGGTGTATTGCTGGATATCGGTGTTTCATCGCCGCAACTGGATGATGCATCGCGAGGCTTCAGTTTTCTGCAAGCGGGTCCACTGGATATGCGCATGAATCCACAGGCCGGGCAGTCTGCAGCAGAGTGGCTGGCACAGGTAGATGAATATGACCTGGTGACGGTGCTGATGCATCTGGGTGAAGAAAAATTTGCGCGGCGTATTGCGCATGCCATTGTGCAGTACCGGCAGCAGTCGGAGATAAACGACACGGTGCAGCTGGCAAATATTATTGCCGAAGCGATACCGGTGAAAGATAAGAAGAAGCACCCGGCAACAAAAAGTTTTCAGGCCATCAGGATTTTTATAAACCGTGAGCTTGAAGTGCTGGAGCATGCCCTGCAGGCAGCAGTCAATGTTTTATCGGTGGGTGGACGGCTGGCGGTAATCAGTTTTCATTCACTCGAAGATCGCATGGTGAAGCGTTTCTTCAGGGATATATCACGTGGCCCGCAGTTGCCCAAAGATATACCGATTATGGCAAAGGATTTGCAGCAGCCGTATCGCGTAGTGGGTAAGGCGATAAAGCCGGGGCAGCAGGAATTGCAGCAGAATCCGCGAGCCAGAAGCTCAGTGTTGCGAGTGCTGGAGCGAATTAAGTGAAATTACAGTTAACACTGCTCGCAGGCCTGGTTCTGGCAGTTGTGTTATCCGCGGTAGCAGTAGTTTATAGCAAACACCAGAGTCGGAAATTGTTTGTTGAGTTACAGGCGCTGTACCAGCAGATAGATGAACTGGATATCGAATGGGGCCGTTTGCAGCTGGAACAGAGCACCTGGTCCTCACATGGAAGAATAGAAGAAATAGCGCGTAAAAAATTAAATATGACACTGCCAAAGGCAAACGACATTTTGTATATCACAGATGAAGACTAATACTAACAAGCCACAATTCCAGCTCAGACGCATGGTTGTACTCGCCGTGTTTATGCTGCTGGTTGTTGGCCTGTTATACCGTGCACTGGATATGCAGGTCATTAATCAGACTTTCTTCAAGCAGCAGGGTGATGCGCGGCATATGCGTGTAGTACCACTGACGGCACACCGCGGTGATATTTACGACCGCAATGGCGAGCCGCTGGCGATCAGCACGCCGGTGGATTCAGTATGGGTCAACCCAAAAGAACTGCAGCAGGATGCAATGCCGATTAAAAAGCTGGCGCAGATGCTGAAATTGAATCAGGCGCACCTGCAAAGCAAGCTGAATAAATTAAGCGACAAGGAATTTGTTTATGTGCAGCGTCAGGTGTCACCGGATACTGGTGAGCAGGTGAAGTCACTGGGTCTGGCCGGTGTGTATCTGCAACGCGAATACAAACGCTTTTATCCAGCCGGTGAAGTGGCCTCGCATGTGCTGGGGTTTGCCGATATTGATGATCGGGGCCAGGAAGGTCTGGAGCTGGCCTATGACGACTGGCTACGCGGTACGCCGGGTGCAAAGAAAATAATGCGTGATCGACTGGGACAGGTGATTGATGATGTGGAAAGGATACGCCCGGCAGAACCGGGCCGGCCTGTGCATCTCAGTATCGACCGGCGCATACAGTATCTGGCCTATCGGGCGCTCAAATCATCGGTAAAAGAACATAAAGCCATTGCAGGATCTGCAGTGGTTTTAAACGTTCATACGGGTGAGGTTCTGGCGATGGTGAACCAGCCTTCATTTAATGCCAATGATCGCAGTCAGCTACGCCCGGGTGTATATCGCAATCGCGCGGTGACCGATGTGTTTGAGCCGGGTTCAACCATGAAGCCGTTTACCATTGCGGCTGCACTTGAGTCTGGTAAGTGGCAGCCGACGGACAATGTGCATACCTCTCCCGGTTATTACAACGTGCAGGGCAATGCTATCAAGGACATGCGTGATTATGGAAAAATCAATCTGGGTGAAATTATTCTCAAGTCAAGCAATGTGGGTGTTAGCAAGGTTGCCCTGTCACTTGAGCAGGAAACGCAGCTGGGCATGTATACCAGGCTCGGTTTCGGAGTGGATACAGGCAGCGGGTTTCCGGGTGAGCGTAATGGCAATTTACGCAGCCAGCGCCTGAGTGATTTTGAACGGGCAACCATGGCCTTTGGTTACAGCCTTTCAGTTACGCCATTACAGTTGGCAAGAGCCTATGCTGCCATCGCCAATGGCGGAACCGTTTATCCTGTGAGTTTTTTGCGTCAGGACGGAGACATGCAGGGCGAAACAGTAATGTCTGCAGACACCGCGAGAAAAGTTCGTCGCATGATGGAACGGGTGGTGAGTACAGAAGGCACAGCGCAGAAAGCGGCGGTTGCCAATTACAGCGTGGCGGGTAAAACCGGCACGGTGCATAAATTTATCTCAGGCGGTTATGCAGATGATCGCTATCTATCTGTGTTTGCTGGTATAGCGCCGGCGTCTGATCCGCAACTGGTTATGGTGGTGATGTTGAACGAGCCGCGTAACGGTGAATATTTTGGTGGTCAGGTTGCTGCACCTGTGTTTTCAAAAGTGATATCGGGAGCCCTGCGCTTACTTGATATTCAACCGGATAACCTGCAGTACGTAACAAAGCCGATTAATACCAGGGACAGTAAAGGTAAGAGCGCATGATGACAGCTCTCAATCAACAGCCATATGCAATGACACTCAGCCAGCTATTAAAAGAAGTGTGCGACAGCGAATTCTTGCCTGAAGTAGAAGTTAAAGGTCTGGCGCTGGACAGCCGTCAGGTTGAGCCGGGTTATGTATTTGTTGCGCTGGAAGGTCACTTCGAGCATGGGCTTGCCTATGCTGAAGCTGCCATTTCCCGTGGCGCTATTGCCGTATTGTGTGATGCACAATATGACCAGTACTGTCAGCAAATTCTGGCGAAAATCAGTGCGCGTACAGTGTGTGTGCCGATCAAGCATCTGCCGATAAAGCTGAGCCAGCTTGCGAATGCTTTTTATGATTCCCCTTCAGAAAAACTGTTTGTCAGTGGCGTCACCGGCACCGATGGTAAAACCACGGTGAGTCACTTTATTGCACAGTCGATGCAGAGCCCTGAGTCACCTGCGGCACTGATCGGTACACTGGGTAATGGCCTGATTAATCAGCTGGATAAATCTGCGCAGACCACGCCAGACATGTTGAGCCTGCAACGCATGCTGGCACAGTATGTTGATGCCGGTGCCGGCAGTGTGTCGATGGAAGTCTCGTCCCACGGGCTGGATCAGAATCGAGTGGACGGCGTTAATTTTGATGTGGCAATACTTACCAATTTAAGTCGCGATCACCTTGATTATCACGGTGACATGGATACTTATAAGCAGGCGAAGAAAAAGCTGTTTACAGGGAATGCGAGTAAAACGCTGATATTAAACGCAGATGATGCGCTGGGGCAGGAGTTGTATCAGCAACTGGGCGGAGATAAGCCGATCTGGTTGTATGGCATGAATGAGGACAGAGTCAGCGAAAGTGAGTTGTATGTGTATGCTGCACAGCTGGAAACGCACCGTGATGGAATGAAGTTTATGCTACACAGCTCGCAGGGTTCGGCAGAAATAACAACGTGCCTGATTGGTGACTTCAATGTGTATAACATGCTCGCCTGTTTTTGTGTGCTGTTACAAAGTGGGTTGAATTTTAACCTTGCAGTTAAACGCATCGAAAAGTTAAAAACCGTGCCCGGTCGAATGGAAGTTATTGCGCAAGTGGATAAACCGGTAGTGGTAATCGATTACGCCCATACACCGGAAGCACTATCGCAAGTGCTGAAAAATATTCGTAAACATACTGATGGCAGGGTGATCTGTGTATTCGGTTGTGGTGGCGACCGTGATGCGGGCAAGCGTCCTGTTATGGCGCAGGTGGCTGAGCAGAATGCCGATCTGGTGATTTTGACCAGTGATAATCCGCGCAATGAAGATCCTGCATTGATTATTGATGAAGTGCAGCAGGGGATTAGTGATCAACTCAAGCTGATTGTGGAAACAGATCGTGCACGTGCAATTAAGCAGGCGATTAATATGGCATCAGCGAATGATCTGATATTGCTCGCAGGCAAAGGGCATGAAGAGTATCAGATTATTGGTAATAAAAAAATTCCGTTCAGTGACCGGGAACAGGCACTGAAAAGCCTGAAGGTGGACAAATGATGGCACTGCAGCAGGCAACGGCAATAGTCAATGGTGAATTGCACGGTGATAACGTGAGCTTTGCATCTGTCTCAACAGACAGCAGGCAGCTTAAACCCGGTGATTTGTATATCGCGTTGCAGGGTGAGCGTTTTGATGGTCACGATTTTATCGAGCAGGCTCAGCATGCAGGTGCAGTGGCGGCGATCGTGCAAACTGATGTCACAGCATCGTTGCCGTATATAAAAGTAGATAACACACGCCATGCACTGGGTCGCCTGGCGGCTGCAAGGCGACAGGCATTTGATGGTCCGCTGGTCGCTATTACCGGCAGTAATGGTAAAACCACGGTCAAGGAAATGCTTGCCGCTGTCCTGAGAAAGCAGGGTGATGTACTAATGACTCAGGGGAATTTTAATAATGATATCGGCATGCCGTTAACCCTGCTTGGTCTGCAACAGCAGGATTATGCAGTGATTGAAATGGGGGCTAATCATCGGGGTGAAATTGCCTACCTGAGCGATATTGCAAAACCGGACATTGCTCTGGTTAACAATGCGGGCCAGGCGCATCTTGAGGGCTTTGGCTCGATTCAGGGTGTGGCTGAGGCCAAAGCCGAAATTTATCAGGGTCTGTCAGAAAATGGCGTAGCGGTTATCAATCGCGATGATGCCTACAGTGATTACTGGCATACATTGTGTAAAAAGCACCGAATTGTAGATTTCTCTTTGCTTGATAAAGCCGCCACGGTTTACGGTGAATGGAAAGCTGCAGAGCAGGGCGGCCTGCTCAAGGTGTGGCATGGTGACAGCAGTTTTCGGATTGCGCTCAAGGTATATGGTCTGCATAACGCAATGAATGCACTGGCGGCAATTGCAGTGGCGGTGACGTTACAGATTTCTGTAGAAAAAATTATTGAAGCACTGCAGGCATTCGAATCAGTAGAAGGTCGGCTCAAACTGCATCAGGTTTCATCCACGCTGGTAGTGATTGATGACACCTACAATGCCAACCCGGCTTCCTTGAGTGCCGGTATTGATGTGCTCAAGCAGTTGCCTGGTGAGCACTGGCTGATACTGGGTGATATGGGTGAGCTGGGCAGTGATGCAACCCGTCTGCATTTTGATGCAGGCATCAAGGCAAGAAGAGCCGGTATCAGTCGTTTGCTGGCGGTTGGTGAGGCCAGTCAGCACGCGGTTGATGCATTCGGTGAAGGTGCACAGTTATTTGAAAATAAAGATGAGTTAATGACATTTATAAAATTGCATCAGACGACTGCGCTGGGTGTGCTGGTAAAAGGTTCGCGCTTTATGCATATGGAAGATATTGTTAAACAACTGACAGAGGAGACTGTTTAATGCTGCTCTGGTTGGCCGATTATCTGACGCAATATTACAGCGGCTTCAATGTGTTTCGCTATCTGACTCTGCGCAGTATTCTGGGTACGCTCACTGCGCTGCTGATATCACTGATTATCGGTCCGGCAATGATACGTCGTTTAACCATGTACAAAATTGGTCAGAATATACGCGATGATGGCCCGCAGGCACATCTGTCCAAAGCCGGCACGCCAACTATGGGTGGTTCACTGATTCTGGTCGCAGTGGCTATCAGTACCTTGTTGTGGATGGACCTATCCAATCGTCAGGTATGGGTGGCATTAATTGTTACTATGTTGTTCGGTGCGGTGGGCTTTATTGACGACTTCAAAAAGCTAAAGGGCAGCTGTAGCCAGGGCCTGAGTGCAAAAAGCAAATATTTCTGGCAAAGCGTGTTCGGCCTTGGTGCGGCATTTTATATTTATTTTAGTGCACAGCTGCCGATTGAAACCACGCTGGTTATTCCCTTTGTTAAAGACGTGCTGATTCCACTGGGGATTGGCTTTGTTGTGCTGGCCTACCTGGTGATTGTTGGCTGCAGTAATGCAGTCAATCTGACGGATGGCCTGGATGGCCTGGCAATACTGCCCACGGTGCTGGTGGCCGGTGCACTGGGTGTGATTGCTTATGCCACCGGTCATATAAATTTCGCCAATTATCTGGGTATTCCCTATGTTGCTGGTGTGGGCGAACTGGTGGTTTTCTGCGGTGCACTGGTGGGCGCCGGTCTGGGTTTTCTCTGGTTTAACACTTACCCGGCGCAGGTATTTATGGGTGATGTCGGTGCACTGGCACTGGGTGCAGCACTGGGCGTAGTGGCGGTACTGATTCGTCAGGAACTGGTGCTGTTGATTATGGGCGGCGTATTTGTGATGGAAACCATCTCGGTGATTTTACAGGTGGCTTCATTCAAATTAACCGGACGAAGAATTTTCAGAATGGCGCCACTGCATCATCATTTTGAATTGAAAGGCTGGCCAGAACCGAGAGTCATTGTACGGTTCTGGATAATTACCGTGGTACTGGTACTGATTGGACTGGCATCACTAAAAGTACGTTAAGCGACAGGCTAATAAAGGCTAAATGGAGCATATGAACGTCACTGCGGAAACATTGTCGAGTATTTCTGTGGCTGCACTGGTAACTGCAATGATCACTAACGATAAGCAAAAATCAGCATACACACTGGTTGTCGGTCTCGGCATCACCGGCTTGTCGGTTGCGCGCTATCTAATCGCTGCTGGCGAGAATGTCGTGGTGACGGACAGTCGTGAAAATCCGCCGGGCCTGGAAACATTACGTACAGCCTTTCCACAAACCGAAATTGTGCTCGGCGAATTTGACGAAGCGCTGTTTATGGGTGCTGATAAAATTATTGTCAGCCCGGGTGTGTCAACCCATGAGGGTGTGTTGCAGCACGTCATACAGCAGGGTGTTGAGGTAATTGGCGATATAGAGCTGTTTGCACAACAGGTTAATGCGCCGTTGCTGGCAATCACTGGCTCTAATGGCAAAAGCACGGTCACTAGCTTGCTGGGTGAAATGGCCAAAGCATCCGGCGTTGATGCAAGAGTTGGTGGAAATCTTGGTACACCAGCACTGGATTTACTGGATGATAAGGCCGAACTGTATGTGCTGGAATTATCGAGTTTTCAGCTGGAAAATTTACACAGCCTGAAACCACTGGCAGCAGTGGTGCTGAATGTGAGTCCGGATCACCTGGACCGTTACGACAGTTTTGAATCGTATGTGAAAGCCAAACAGCATATTTACCATAACTGTCAGCAGGTGGTGGTTAACCGCGATGATCCGCAGGTCAATGCAATGCAGACGGGACATCAACAGGTGATCGGTTTTACCCTGCATGAACCAGCGAATGCTGATTATGGACTACGCAGTGTTGATAATGAAGTCTGGTTATGTAAAGGCAACGAGAGAATTATCAGACAGAGCGAAGTGAAATTAACCGCTCAGCACAATATCGCCAATGTACTGGCTGCACTGGCGATGGCTGACGCCGCAGATTTTGCCATGGATGCAGTGCTGAAAACCATCAGAACATTCGCTGGGCTGGCTCACCGTACACAGTTTGTGGCAGAGAGAAACCATGTCAGCTGGGTGAATGATTCAAAAGGCACCAATGTCGGCGCGACTATGGCAGCCATTGCCGGGATTGAAGTTGAGAATCAACTGATTCTGATTGCTGGTGGGCTGGCAAAAGATGCAGATTTTAGCGGCCTGCGAAGTGTCGTAACCGATAAGGTGCGCAGTGTGGTTTTACTGGGTAAGGATGCACCTAAAATTGAACAGGCACTGCAGGATGTTGTGCCGATGTGGTATGCCAAAGATATGTTCGATGCGGTCGGTATCGCTGCTGAACTTGCGCATCCCGGTGATACGGTATTGCTATCACCGGCCTGCGCCAGTTTTGATATGTTCAATGGCTACCAGCAGCGTGGTGAAGTATTTGTGCAGGCGGTGGAGGCATTGTCATGAATCCGCTGCAACTGTTTAAACAGAAACACAGTTTGCATAAGCCCTATGGTGAACGTCCGCTGGTGGTTGAAGGGCTGGATAGTGGTTTGTTGTTGCTGGCGCTGGCGTTGTTATGTATCGGCCTGGTGATGGTTGCCTCAGCATCAATCAGCGTTGCTGACACAAAAACATCAACGCCATTTTATTATCTATACCGTCAGTTAATTGCAGCAGCATTGGGCATAGTCGCTGCCATGGTCATTTTTAAAATTCGACTGGTGTACTGGGAAAAAGCCGGGATGATACTGCTGGCGATTTCATTTGCTCTGGTGATTATGGTGCTGGTGCCGGGCATAGGCAAAACTGTCAATGGTTCAACCCGCTGGATACCCATTGGTGTATTGAATTTTCAGGTGTCAGAAATAGTAAAACTGTTTTTAATGATTTATGTTGCAGGTTACCTGGTTCGTCATGGTGATGGCGTGCGTACAAGTTTGCTGGGCTTTATAAAGCCTATGCTGATGGTCGGTGCGGTGTGTCTGTTTCTACTGCTGGAGCCAGACTTTGGCGCAGCAGTGGTGATTATGGCAACAGTGCTGAGCATGACCTATCTGGCAGGCGCTCGTTTTATTCAGTTTGCTGCGGTTATTTCACTGTTTACTGCCGCAGCCAGTTTACTGGTGATTTCATCTCCCTATCGTCTCCAGCGTCTAACCACGTTTGTTGATCCATGGGCTGATCCGTTTAACAGCGGCTTTCAGTTGACCCAGTCACTGATTGCCATTGGCTCCGGTGGCTGGACCGGCGTGGGGCTGGGTGGTAGCGTACAGAAACTGTTTTATCTACCGGAAGCACACACCGATTTTCTGTTTGCAGTACTGGCCGAAGAACTTGGCTTGATCGGAGTTGTACTGGTCATTGGTCTGTTTACGGCACTGGTACTGAAAACCTTTATGATTGCACGCAAGGCGGAAGCCAGTGGTAATCAGTTTGCAGCTTATCTGTCTTATGGCATTGGTATCTGGTTGGGGCTGCAGGCCTTTATCAATATCGGCGTTAACATGGGCGTGTTACCCACCAAAGGTCTGACCTTGCCCCTGATGAGCTATGGCGGCAGTAGCCTGATAGTGGTGTGCATGTCCATTGGGCTTTTATTGCGCATAGCCTATGAATGTTCCTCGGCGCAGGCGATCAGTAGAAAAATATCAACAGCCAGACAGGATAAAAGCAGAAAATCTACTCGTGCAGTTTCGCGTCCGGCGAGAAACAAAAGTGTGAAAGATCTAATCGGGGAGGCTGCATGAATAATGTGATGCGCCCGGTGATGATTATGGCAGGCGGTACTGGTGGTCATGTATATCCTGCGCTGGCAGTAGCAGATGAATTACGCGCGCGCGGTATTCCTGTGGTATGGATGGGTACTCGCAAGGGTATTGAAGCGAGACTGGTTCCTGCAGCCGGCATAGAAATCGACTGGCTGGGTATGAGTGGCTTGCGCGGCAAGGGCATTGCAACGCTGCTACTGGCACCGGTGAAAATTATGCTTGCCTGTTATCAGGCGGCACGTATTTTAAATCGTCGCAAACCGGCTGCGGTTCTAGGCATGGGCGGATTTGTTTCTGCCCCGGGCGGCCTGATGGCCTGGTTATTGCGCCTGCCATTATTGATTCACGAACAGAATGCAGTCGCTGGAATGAGCAATCGGTTGCTGGCAAAACTGGCGGATAAAGTGATGCAGGCGTTTCCTGACAGTTTGCAAAATGCCGAGCACGTGGGTAATCCTGTGCGCTCTGAGATTACTGAAATTGTAGCGCCTGAAAAACGTTTTGCCGGACGTAACGACGCATTACGCATTCTGGTATTCGGTGGCAGCCTGGGTGCATCACGTCTCAATGAAGTAGTGCCGCAGGCGTGTGCACAGCTTGCAAAAAATAAACAGTTGAGTATCAGACATCAGGCGGGTCCGGGTAATTTCCAACAGGCCAATGCTAATTACAGACAGCTGGGTGTGGATGCAGAAGTATTTGAGTACATAGACGATATGTCGGCTATGTATGCCTGGGCTGATCTGGTTATCTGCCGTGCAGGTGCGATGACCATCGCTGAACTGGCTGCTGCCGGTGTGGCCTCTGTTCTGGTGCCATATCCATATGCAGTGGATGATCACCAGACGCAAAATGCAAAATACCTGAGTGATGCCGGTGCCGCGATGCTGATTCAGCAACAGCAGCTGAATACAGAATCATTACTGAAAATTTTGCAGACAATTGATCGGCCACGGGCTTTATTCATGGCGCAGAAGGCCCGCCAGCATGGCATGCCAGAATCTACGCAGCGGGTGACTGATGCCTGCCTGCTAGCAGGGGGATATGATGTTAATTGAAATCCATCCGATGCGTAAAATTCGCCACGTACATTTCGTTGGCATCGGTGGTGTCGGCATGTGTGGTATTGCTGAAGTGTTGCTTAATCTTGGCTATCAGGTGTCCGGTTCTGATGTCAGAGAAAATGCAGCAACCAGACGATTGCACGAGCAGGGAGCGCACATCCAGATTGGTCAGTCTGCGGATAATGTTAAACAGGCAGAAGTGGTTGTAGTGTCCACTGCGATCGCCGCAGATAACATTGAAGTCGTCGCTGCCAGAGATCTGCGAATTCCCGTGATTCGACGCGCAGAGATGCTGGCGGAAATTATGCGCTTTAGGTATGGCATTGCGATAGCTGGCACGCATGGTAAAACCACGACTACCAGTCTCACCGCAAGTCTGTTAATTGAGGCAGGGATTGATCCGACCTATGTAATTGGTGGCAAACTCAACAGTGCCGCAGCCAATGCCAAACTGGGTGAGGGCAAATACTTTGTTGCCGAAGCCGATGAAAGTGATGCTTCATTTTTATTATTACAACCGATGATTGCGGTTGTAACCAATGTTGATGCGGATCATCTGGAGACCCATGGGGGAGATTTCGAAAAGTACAAGCAGTCATTTATCGAATTTCTGCATCATTTACCTTTTTATGGTCAGGCGATTATCTGCCTTGATGATCCGGTAAACCGTGAATTGCTGGATGCTATTTCGCGCCCGGTTATTACCTATGGCATAGAAACCGATGCGGATGTAAAAGCGAGCAATATTCGCTGTAACGGAATGCAGTGCCATTACGAGCTGCTGTTGCCAGGACAGAATAAGCCGGTGCCGATCACACTCAACCTGCCGGGAAAACACAATGTACTGAATTCACTGGCAGCCATTACAGTTGCATATTTGCTGGGTGTTGAAATGCAGCCCATACAGCAGGCACTGCAAAACTTCGACGGAATTGGTCGGCGCATGCAGCAGTACGGTGAAATCGATACCGTTAAGGGCCGGGTACTGCTGGTAGATGATTACGGTCACCATCCAACCGAAATCAGGGCAACCCTGGCAGCAGCCAAAGGTGCATGGAGTGATCGCCGCATTGTTGTGGTGTTCCAGCCACACCGTTATACACGCACACGAGACCTGTTTGAAGATTTTAGTAAGGTGTTGTCAGAAGCCGATACATTGCTGTTAACCGAAGTGTATGCAGCAGGTGAAGAACCAGTTGCGGGTGCCGATGGTCGCGCACTGTGTGCGGCGATTCGTGCCAGGGGCAAGGTGAACCCGGTATTTGTGGAAGATCTGAACGACCTCAATGAATCAATTTTGAACGTAATTGAGGACGGTGATGTATTACTCACGCTGGGCGCGGGCAGCATCGGTTCAATTGCAGACAAACTACCTGGAGCTCTGGCGAAATGATGGCGGCTTCCGGTTTACAGACATTGCGTGGCACCTTGCTGGTGAATGAGCCAATGAGCAAGCATACCAGCTGGAAGATTGGCGGCGAGGCGGAAAAAATGTATACGCCTGTAGATATTGATGACCTGGCGTTGTTTCTATCTGGATTGCCTGAGTCCGAGCCGGTGATGTTTATCGGGCTGGGCAGTAATCTGCTGGTACGGGATGGTGGTGTAGCAGGAACCGTTATTTCATTTAAGGGCTGCATGGCAGATATTGAGTTACATTCCGGCAATAAACTGAGTGCCGGTGCTGGTGTAAGTTGTGCAAAGTTATCGCGCTTCTGTCACAGAAATAATTTAGTGGGCGGTGAATTTTTTGCCGGTATTCCCGGTTTGCTGGGTGGAGCGCTGGCGATGAATGCGGGTGCATTTGGCGGTGAAACCTGGTCGGTGGTCGATTCTGTGACCACTATAGATCGCGCTGGCAATATTTATACGCGCAGTAAAGATGATTACCAGATTGGTTATCGATCAGTAAAAGGTCATGAAAACGAATGGTTTGTCAGTGCCACAATGAAATTGCGTTCAGGTGATGGTGAGCAGGCTGCTGAGCAGGTAAAACAGTTGCTTAAGCAACGCAGTGAAACACAGCCCACAGGGTTGCCAAGTTGTGGCTCTGTGTTCAAGAACCCGGTGGGGGATTATGCGGCTCGTTTAATCGAAGCCAGTGGCTTAAAAGGGTTTCGTATAGGTGATGCGGTGGTGTCCGAGAAACATGCCAACTTTATTATTAATAGCGGGCAGGCGAAAGCAGCAGATGTGGAAGCGTTAATGCAGCATATTCAGCAAACAGTAAACGATAAATTCAATGTGCAATTACAGTCTGAGGTGAAGGTTGTTGGCAGGTATGGCAATGACTGATTTCAGCAAAGTTGCGGTGCTAATGGGTGGCTGGTCAGCGGAGCGTGAGGTTTCACTGAACAGTGGACAGGCCGTGCTTGATGCCCTGTTAAGACAGGGTGTCAATGCTATCGGTATTGATGTTGATAAAAATATCTGCGAGCGCCTGAAGCAGCAACAGGTGAGTCATGTATTTAATATGATGCATGGGCGTGGTGGCGAAGATGGCGTTATACAGGGCGTGCTCGATGTGCTGAAGATTCCCTACACGGGTTCCGGTGTGCTGGGCTCGGCGCTGTCCATGGACAAGATGCGTTGCAAGCAGTTGTGGCTTGGCCTGTCATTGCCAACACCGGAATACAAGATTCTGGAAAATGAAGATGATTGCGAACAGGCGTTACAGAATCTTGGGCTGCCGCTGATGATCAAACCGGTGCTGGAAGGTTCGAGTATTGGCATTAGCAAGGTTAAAAGTGCTCAGCAGATGTTGCCTGCATGGCAGATGGCACAGGCCTGCGGTGGCACCATTATGGCGGAAAAATTTATTGAAGGTGAGGAATATACGGCAGCGATCCTGGCTGATCAGGTGCTACCGATGATTCGCCTGGAAACCCATAATGATTTTTATGATTATCAGGCAAAGTATATTTCCAATGATACGCGTTATGTCTGCCCCTGTGGATTGTCAGAAGAAACGGAAAAACAGCTGGGTAAGCTAATGATGCAGGCGTTTGATGCGGTCATGGCTAAAAACTGGGGGCGGGTGGATTTTATGATTGATAAACACAACAAGCCCTGGTTGATTGAGGTGAATACGGTGCCGGGTATGACCGATCACAGTCTGGTGCCGATGGCTGGTAGAGAAGCCGGTTATTCATTCGATGAGCTGGTGATGAATATATTGCAGGGAGCAGAGCTACATGATTAAACGCAAGTCGTCAGTTGCAACTAACAGGCGAACCAGCAGAAACAATATGCAGAAGCGTAGAGCTGATATTTTTAAACAGCTAACGGATATTGCTGTTCTGGTTTATCGTCCGAAACTGTTTTTTATGGTGATGTGTGGCTTGTTGGTTGTGGTTGCATATCAGCAGCTGAATATAAAAACCGTGTTACCTATTTCTTCAGTCAAAATAGAGGGGGAGTTTAAATACCTCAATAAGGATCAGTTAAGGGAGCAGGCATTACCTGTAGTGGATGGTGGCTTTTTCAGCGTTGATCTGGTGGCTGTACGTGATGCGCTAGTTAAGCTTCCCTGGGTGGAAGATGTTTCTGTACGACGTCAATGGCCAGATCAGTTGCTGGTGAGAGTAATGGAGAAGCAACCAGTCGTGTTCTGGGGTGAAAATGCAGTATTGAGTTCAAAGGGCGAACTGTTCTCACCGGGGCAAACCCTGAGTGAACGTCTGCCACGTATGAATGGCCCGCAAGGTCTGCATTCCACCATGTTCAAGGAGCTGGCAAGAATGCAGGCGTGGTTGCTGGAAACCGGTTTATATATTCAGGAAATGAAGCTTGATGCGAGAAGATCATGGACTCTGATCATGGAAAACGGCATAGAGCTGAGGCTGGGCAGGAATAATATGTATGAACGGTTGCAGCGGTTTGCTTCTGTGTACCGAAATAATTTTCAATCTGAAACACGCAAAATTGAGCATATAGATATGCGATATACCAATGGTTTTGCAGTAGCCTGGAAAGAGGCGTAAATAGCATGACGAAAAAAACAGAAAAAAATCTGATCGTGGGACTGGATATTGGCACATCCAAGGTGGTTGCCATTGTTGGTGAAATAACAGTCGATGGACAAATTGAAATTATCGGTCTCGGTTCGCATCCGTCACGCGGGCTGAAGAAAGGTGTGGTGGTCAATATTGAATCAACCGTGCAGTCAATTCAGCGTGCGGTTGAAGAAGCAGAGCTGATGGCAGGTTGCCAGATTCATTCAGTTTATGCCGGTGTGGCAGGTAGTCATATAAAGAGTATCAACTCCCACGGTATTGTTGCGATCAAGGACCGTGAAGTAAGTGAAATGGATCTGGATCGTGTAATAGACGCAGCGCGTGCAGTTGCCATTCCGGCTGATCAGCGCATTCTGCATATACTGCCACAGGAATTTATTATTGATGAGCAGGAAGGTGTGCGTGAGCCGATTGGCATGTCGGGTGTGCGTCTTGAAGCCAAGGTGCATCTGGTGACAGGGGCGGTGGGTGCCGCGCAGAATATTATTAAATGTGTGCGACGTTGTGGTCTTGAAGTTGATGACATTATTCTTGAGCAGCTGGCATCCAGTTACTCGGTATTAACCGAGGATGAAAAGGAGCTGGGTGTCTGCCTGGTGGATATCGGAGGCGGCACAACCGATATCGCGGTGTTTACCGATGGTGCCATTCGTCATACCGCGGTTATTCCGATTGCGGGTGATCAGGTAACCAATGACATTGCGGTGGCATTGAGAACACCGACCCAGTATGCAGATGAAATCAAGATTAAATATGCCTGTGCGCTGCGTCAGTTAGCTAATGCAGATGAAACCATTGAGGTGCCCAGTGTGGGCGATCGTCCACCACGCAAGCTGTCACGTCAGACCCTGGCTGAAGTCGTCGAGCCGAGATACGACGAGTTGCTGGGACTGGTGCAGGCAGAGCTAAGAAAGAGTGGTTTTGAAGATGTGATTGCCGCCGGCATTGTGCTCACTGGCGGCAGTTCAAAAATGGAGGGTGTTGTGGATCTTGCTGAGGAAATATTTCACATGCCAGTACGTTTAGGTAAACCTCAGTATGTCAGTGGCCTGGCAGATGTGGTTAACAATCCAATTCATTCGACCGGTGTTGGTTTGCTGCTTTATGGAGAACAGCATCAGAACAGCGGTACGCGTTATTTTTCAACAGACAGGGGGATGAAAGGCCTATGGGATCGTATGAAAAACTGGTTTCAGGGGAATTTTTAGTTACTATGCCCGGGTTGAAAACGCGGGTTAATGGTTTTTTTACAACGAACACGCTGGTAGCGACAGGCTGTCAGCATAAAAATATAAATGAGGAGATATCACATGTTTGAATTAATGGATTCTGTTGCACAAGATGCCGTGATAAAAGTCGTTGGTGTCGGTGGCGGCGGTGGTAACGCTGTTAGACACATGGTCTCAACCGGTATAGAAGGTGTTGATTTTATCTGTGCAAATACAGACGCGCAGGCCTTAACCAAAATCAATGGTACAACGTCATTACAGATTGGTGGCAATATCACCAAAGGTCTGGGGGCCGGTGCAAACCCGGAAATTGGGCGACAGGCTGCGCTTGAAGATCGTGAACGCATTCAGGAAACCATCATGGGTGCGGATATGATTTTTGTCACTGCCGGCATGGGTGGTGGTACCGGTACCGGTGCTGCGCCAATCGTTGCGCAGATTGCACGTGATATGGGTATTCTCTGTGTGGGTGTGGTTACCAAACCTTTTGTGTTTGAAGGCGCTAATCGCATGAAGATTGCACAAAACGGCATCAAGGAGCTCAGTCAGCATGTCGACTCACTGATTACCATACCCAACGACAAACTGCTGAGTGTCTATGGCCGTGAGTTTGATTTAATGAATGCCTTTAATGGCGCGAATGATGTACTGCACAATGCGGTACAGGGTATTACTGAACTGATAACCCATCCAGGTGTCATAAATGTTGACTTTGCGGATGTGCGCACCGTTATGTCACAGAACGGCATGGGCATGATGGGCTCAGGTCTGGCAACCGGTGATAACCGTGCAACCCTCGCCGCCGAAGCCGCTGTGGCCAGTCCGCTGCTGGAAGATGTAAATATCTCCGGTGCACGCGGTATTCTGGTGAATGTCACAGGCACCAACCTGACGCTGGGTGAATTTGAGGATATAGGTGCGATTATCAGCTCCTTTGCATCTGAAGAAGCGGTTGTGGTTATGGGGACAGCGATTGACCCTGATCTGCAGGATGAGCTGCGGGTGACGGTGGTGGCCACTGGTTTAGGTCAGCAGGTTAATCTGGCGAAGGACAATATGAAGATTGTACAGCGTACCGCCACCGGTAACGTGGACTATAACGCATACGATAAGCCGACTATTCAGCGTAAAAAGGCATCTGGTGATGGCTTAAGTGGTGGGCTGGATGATGACATGCTCGACATTCCAGCCTTTTTACGACGTCAGGCGGATTAACACCATGAGCTGAATCAGGCTGTAAAGGCGGTTAAGTAATGTAGGGGGCTCAGAATAAATTCATCCATGGATTCTCAGAGCGCGAAGCGGATAAAATGCGATTTTATCATGCTCTTCATTTTCTGTGATTTATCAGTTATTGAAGGTGATGGCATATCCCTGCGCTGCAGAACCACTGGATTAATTCGCGGCACTATCAGATTTTGTGCTGGAGTTGGCTGTTTGTGAACAAAAATGGCCTATAATAATTCCATATCAGAATATTATGTTCTAATTGTTACAATTTATGTATAATTTGTGCGGATTTTTGCCTCTCAGGCCTGTCCGCCTCGTTAAATTAGGAATTAAAGACTTTGATTCGCCAACGCACTATCAAAAATGTAATCCGCGCCACCGGTGTCGGCTTACACACTGGAAACAAGGTGTATCTTACACTTCGTCCCGCAGCGCCCGACACAGGCGTGGTTTTCCGTCGTGTCGATCTGGATGAGCCAGTTGAGATTTTCGCAAAAGCGGAGAATGTGTGTGATACACAGCTGTCAACGACACTGGGTGAAAACGGGGTCAAGGTATCAACCGTTGAACACCTGCTGTCAGCTATGGCAGGCCTGGGTATAGACAATGCCTATGTTGATCTGAGCGCGGATGAAGTGCCGATTATGGACGGCAGTTCTGGGCCTTTTGTGTTCCTGCTGCAATCCGCCGGGATAGTGGAGCAGGAGAAAGCCAAGCGATTTATCCGTATTTTGAAGCCGATTATCGTCGAAGAAGAAGACAAATGGGCGAAGTTCGATCCATTTGAGGGCTTCAAAGTAACATTTACTATTGATTTCGATCATCCGGTATTTAATGGCGCGCCGCAGCAGGCTTCAATTGACTTCTCCTCCACCTCATTTGTAAAAGAAGTCAGTCGTGCTCGTACCTTCGGCTTTATGAGTGACTTTGAAAAGTTGCGCGCAAACAACCTGGCACTGGGCGCGAGCCTGGATAACGCCATCGGTGTCGATGACTACCGCGTACTGAATGAAGATGGTCTGCGTTACCAGGATGAGTTCGTCAAGCACAAGATTCTGGATGCGATTGGTGATCTGTACCTGTTAGGTCACAGCCTGATTGGTGCCTACTCCGGTTACAGATCGGGTCATGCGCTGAATAACAGCCTGCTAAAAGCGCTGATTGCCCAGCCGGATGCCTGGGAAGAGGTGACTTTCGAGGACGAAGAGGCGGTTTCCCCTATTTCCTATTCTCAGCCGGTACACGCATAAACTGTACGCAGCTGCTTCGCTAATGCACATAAAAAAAGCCCTGATCTGTCAGGGCTTTTTTATGTGGTTGTGCAGAAATCACGATTTAGCGACTATTTCGTGTGTTTTGCCAGCTTTTTCAGTGCTTTTCGTAACTCCGGGTCGCTAATGCCCTGTGCGGTTTTTTCGATAATATCAGCGCTTTTCTGGCTGAGCAGGCGTCTGGGGTGGTGTTCTTCCGGCGGTGGCCGCCTGGGGGACAAGACCTTGATAATCAGCCGACTGGGACGTAATTCAGTGTGTTGATATACCGATTCCTGCATGCTCTGGCTGTACATGCGCAGCCGGGTTTGCCATACGCTAGAATCAGTGAGGATAACCAGCTGGTTATCACGAATCCCCCCAACCTCAATATGTGACTGGCAATCTTCTGGCAGGGCCGATTTGAGGGCGGTGAGAATGCCCTGTAATTGCTGCGCCTGTCGGCGCAGGCGGCTCTGCAGTTTGTTCGAGATGCTCTCCATGTGGGCAGTATAATGGATAAAAGGTATAAATAAATGAATCAATGGCCTTCAAACTGCGGCTTCTGCAGGCTATTTATCCATTTTAGATCAAAGTTATATAATCCATTTGGGTAATATGGTATGTTTTAAACTATATTTCAGCTTATCAAACACGCATAGATTATTCATTACACGTTAGTTTTTCCCTATGGACATAATTCTTCTCAGTAAATTTCGCGGGCGCCCCTGTCGTGTGCAGATCGGTAGCCCTGCGCAGCTTATGTTGTTAATGCTGTTCGGTGCGGTTTTCGCGGCCGGGCTGGGGCTGTTTGGCTATTGGGTCGGTCAGTCGCAGGCCTCATCGTCTGGCATCAGTTCAATACAGCAGGAAATTAAACTGCAACGGGAGCTGATTACGCAGACTCGCTTTAATGCTCGAGCCGATCTGGATGCGCTTGCAGCGCGCCTGGGCGAGGTACAGGCGCATGCGATGCGCCTCAATGCGCTGGGGCAGAAACTGGTGACCATTGCCAAGCTGGATAGCGGCGAGTTCAACTTTGAAGAGTCACCGGGTATCGGTGGTCCTGATGAACCGGGGCTGCAGGAGCTGGACTTTGGCAGTGAAATTGATGCGGTAATCCACGAGCTGGAAGACCGCGAGCAACAATTACGCGTGCTGGAAGACGTGCTGATGAGCAGCCATATGCAGGAAGAGGTGTTTCCTGAAGGGCGGCCGATCAAGCGTGGCTGGATTTCGTCATATTATGGCACCCGCACCAATCCATTTACCGGTAAGCTGCAATTTCACAAAGGCATGGACTTTGCAGGCAAGTCAGGTGCGGATGTGCTGGCCGTGGCGGGCGGCGTTGTAACCTGGTCAGGCAAGCGCTATGGCTATGGTAATCTGGTTGAAATCAACCATGGTAATGGCTATATCACGCGTTATGGCCATAATAAAGAGCAGCTGGTCGATGTCGGCATCACTGTCAAAAAAGGTCAGGTGATTGCCAAAATGGGTTCAACCGGACGTTCAACCGGGCCACATGTGCATTTTGAAGTAATAAAGAATGGACGACAGATCAACCCACAAAAATTTGTTCAAAAGCGCTAGCTCCGTACACCACACTATTTCCCGTTTTTTTCCCCTCAGTGCTTAAGCCGCTGCGCTTTCTAAGGCATAATACAGCCTCATTTTAATAATATGAACCACATCACCTCACGTAATAAGGATACACAATGGCATCCAGTTTAATGCGAAAAATTTTTGGCAGTCGTAATGATCGTCAGGTAAAAAAGTATCGCAAAATCGTTACTCGTATCAATGGCCTGGAAGAGGAGTATAAAAGCCTCTCTGATGAGCAACTGGGTGCTAAAACAGCTGAATTCCGTCAGCGCCTGAACGACGGCGAAACGCTGGAATCACTGCTACCTGAAGCCTTTGCCGCGGTTCGGGAGGCCAGTGTTCGATCCCTGGGGATGCGCCACTTTGATGTGCAGATGATCGGTGGCATCGTGCTTCACCACGGCAATATTGCCGAGATGAGAACCGGTGAGGGCAAAACTCTGGTGGCAACACTGGCAGCTTATCTGAATGCCTTGCCCGGTAAAGGCGTGCATGTGATCACTGTGAATGATTACCTGGCACAGCGTGATGCTAACTGGATGAGCAAACTGTATGCCTTTATGGGTCTTAGCACCGGCGTGGTTATTTCCGGCATGGATCCGCTGGCAAAAAAACAGGCCTATGATGCAGATATTACCTATGGCACCAATAATGAATTCGGCTTTGATTACCTGCGCGATAATATGGCCTTCAGTATTGATGAGAAGGTACAGCGAGACCTGCATTTTGCGGTTATCGACGAGGTCGACTCGATTCTGATAGATGAGGCAAGAACCCCGCTGATAATCTCTGGCCCAACCAGCGATAACTCGGAGCTGTATAAACGATTCAATGAATTTGTAAAAGAGCTGGAACGCGCCGAGACACCAGAATCAAAAGAGGTTGAACCGGACGGCGATTACACGGTGGATGAAAAGAACAAACAGGTTCACATTACCGAGCAGGGGCACGAAAAGGTAGAACAGATTCTGCTTAGAGAAGGCATTCTTGAAGAAAATGACAGCCTGTACAGTGCAACTAATATCAGTCTGATTCACTATCTGAATGCATCCATTCGCGCCAATGTCATCTATCAGAAAGATGTGCATTACATCGTACAGGACGGCAGAGTGGTGATAGTTGATGAGTTTACTGGTCGTACTATGGAAGGTCGTCGCTGGTCAGATGGTTTGCATCAGGCGATTGAAGCGAAGGAAGGCGTCAGCATAGAAAATGAAAATCAGACGCTGGCATCGATTACCTTCCAGAATTATTTCCGCCTGTATGAAAAACTGTCTGGTATGACCGGCACCGCGGATACCGAAGCCTATGAGTTCCAGTCGATTTACGGGCTTGAAGTCATGATCATCCCGCCAAACCTGCCAGTGGCACGAAAAGATTATGGCGATCTTATTTTCCTCACCGCGGAAGAAAAATTTAATGCGATTGTTGAAGACATCAAGGATTGTCAACAACGCCAGCAACCGGTACTGGTGGGTACTGCATCGATTGAAGCGTCAGAATATCTGTCCAATCTGCTGAAGAAGGCAAATATCAAACACAATGTATTGAATGCAAAGCAGCATGAACGTGAAGCCAGTATTATTGCAGAAGCCGGTGTGCCGGGTGGAGTAACCATCGCCACCAATATGGCGGGGCGTGGTACAGACATTGTGCTGGGTGGTAATTTCGATGTTGAGCTGGCAAATCTGGGTGAAGTTAGCGAACAACAAACAGGTGCGCTACGTGAGGACTGGCAGAAACGGCATAATCTTGTGCTGGAAGCCGGTGGTTTGCATGTGATTGGTAGCGAACGTCATGAATCAAGACGGATCGACAATCAGTTACGTGGTCGTTCGGGTCGGCAGGGTGATGCCGGTTCAACACGTTTCTACCTGTCACTGCAGGATGATCTGATGCGTATCTTTGCATCGGATAAGGTTGCCGGCCTGATGAAAAAACTGGGCATGCAACAGGGCGAAGCGATTGAACACCCCTGGGTGTCCCGCTCTATTGAAAATGCACAACGTAAGGTGGAAGGGCATAACTTCGATATCCGTAAGCAGCTGCTGGAATATGATGATGTTGCCAATGATCAGCGTAAGGTGGTTTATCAGCAGCGCAACGAAATGATGGCTGAAGATGACCTGAACGATATTGTTGAGTCTATTCGTGAAGATGTGATTGAAGGAATTGTCGCCAGCCATGTACAACCAGGTACATTGGAAGAACAGTGGGATCTCGACGGTTTACAGGCGGCACTGGAAGAAACAACCGGTCAGTCATACGATATCCAGCAATGGCTGGATGAAGACGATCAGCTTAATGAATATAAACTGCCGGAACGGATTATCGCTGAATTGAAAGCGGTATATGCCGAAAAAGAAAAACAGATTGGTGCATCTGAGTTACGCCGTTTTGAAAAATACGTGTTGCTTAAGGTGCTGGACACACACTGGAAAGAACATCTGGCTGCGATGGATTATCTGCGACAGAGCATCAATCTGCGTGCCATGGCACAGAAAAATCCGAAGCAGGAATACAAGCGTGAGTCTTTCGAGATGTTTGGTGAGATGCTGGAACAGATCAAGCAGGAAGTTATTTCAACTCTGTGCAAGGTCGAAATTCGCACACAGGAAGAAATTGATGCGCTGGAGCAGCAACAGCAAATGCCAACGGATATGAATTACGAGCATGCCAGCACAGCGGGTATGCAGGCCGAAGAAGACTCAGAACCGCAGGGTGAGCAACATCAACAACCGTTTGTAAGAAGCGATAAAAAAATTGGTCGTAATGACCCCTGCTACTGTGGCTCAGGTAAAAAATTCAAACAATGTCACGGCAAACTGAATTAGGAAAATACGAAAATGGCAGTTGGCTTAACCGAGCCTGAAGTTTTATTGGCTATTTCTGGTGTGCGTCTGGCATCTGTTGCTGCAGGCATCAAGAAAAATAAAAGCAATGATCTGGTACTGATCGAGCTGGCAGAAGGCAGTCACTGTGCTGCAGTGTTTACCCGAAATAAATTCTGTGCAGCACCCGTGATTCTGGCCAGAGAACATCTGGCTAAGACAAACCCACGCTATCTGCTGATTAATGCCGGTAATGCCAATGCCGGTACAGGAAAGCAGGGCATGCTTGATGCTGTTCGCAGTTGTCAGAGTGTTGCACAGCATGGGCAATGTGATGACAATCAGGTATTGCCATTTTCTACTGGTGTAATCGGACAGAACCTGCCGGTGGATAGAATCGAAAATGCACTGCCACAGGCATTCAGTCAGCTGGCTGAAAATAACTGGCTTGCTGCAGGTCGTGGCATTATGACTACCGATACCAGACTCAAGGGCATTTCACGCCAGTTTGAGATAGGTGGACACACCATCACCATTACCGGTGTATCCAAAGGTGCAGGCATGATTCAGCCCAATATGGCCACCATGCTGAGTTATATCGCAACCGATGCGGCTATCGAGCAGCCATTATTACAACAGTGTCTGCAGGATGCCGTGGCCATATCGTTTAATTCAATTACCGTTGACAGTGATACATCCACCAATGATGCCTGTGTGCTGATGGCTACCGGTCGTGCGGGCAATGACATTATCAGCAGCAAAGATGCCGACTATCAGGCATTTAGTCAGGCAGTTCAGCAAGTCTGTCTGTACCTGGCGCAGGCGGTTATTCGTGACGCGGAAGGTGCGACCAAGTTTATTACCCTGGAAGTAAATACAGCCGCAAGCATTGAAGACGCAAGACAGGTGGCCTATACCGTGGCGCACTCGCCGTTGGTAAAAACCGCGTTGTTTGCCAGTGACCCCAATTGGGGGCGTATTCTTGCTGCAGTTGGCCGCTCGGGTGTTGAGTTTGATCTGGATAAAATACAGATTTATCTTGATGATGTCTGCATCGTTTCAAATGGTGGCCGGGATGCCGTCTATACAGAAGAGCAGGGTCAGCGAGTAATGAAACAGTCTGAAATCCTGATTCGAATCGACCTTAACAATGGTGACCAGCAGGCGCGCATCTGGACCAGCGACCTGTCCTATGACTATGTCAAAATTAACGCCGAGTATCGCAGTTAGAAGCGCAAATCCGCTATCCTGCATGCGTGTGTTGCGGGGTTTCTGAATGTCGGAAAATGCAATACAGGTTGCGCTTGCGGTTATTATAAATGACGATCGCGAAGTACTGCTGGCGTTGCGTGACCAGCAAGCGCATCAGGGTGGTTTGTGGGAATTTCCCGGCGGAAAAATCAAAACTGGCGAAAGCATTGTGCAGGCACTTACCCGTGAAGTGCGCGAAGAGATTGGCATTGAAATCAGCCACAGCGTGCCATTTAAAAGCATTCAATTTGCATACCCTGATAAACAGGTGGTGTTGCACGTTTACCTGGTGGATACATTTCACGGAACGCCAATCGGTGCTGAAGCTCAGCCATTGAAATGGCTGGCGATTGACAGTCTGCAACCGTCTCTGTTTCCTGCTGCCAACCGCAGCATTATCCGTGCATTGCAACTACCTCAATCCTGTTTGATAACAGGTGCATTTAATTCTTCCGAAGACTTTCTTTCGCGCCTGCATAACAGTCTGCAACGGGGCGTTCGTCTGCTACAGATGCGCTGCCCGGAGCTGGATGCAACAGCGTTCAGCGCCCTGGCACAACCGGCAGCGCAGCTTTGTGAACAGTTTAATGCGCGACTGTTACTTAACACCACACCGGCGATTTATCAGCAGATACGTGAACAGGGGTGTGAGCCTGCCGGGCTGCACTTAAACGGTCGACTGTTACATGAAACGCAGCAGCGACCATTACCGACAGACGAGATTTTATCCGTGTCATGTCATAGCCTGCAGGATATAGCTAAGGCCAGAAAGCTCGCGGCTGATTGCCTGCTGTATTCACCGATAAAACCAACGAGCAGTCATCCTGAAACAGAACCACTGGGCTGGCCTGCGTTTGCCGATGCGGTAGCGTCCAGTGATATCTGCAGTTATGCACTGGGTGGCATGCAGTTAGAGGATATTCAACAGGCCCGCAGCCTTGGGGGACAGGGTGTTGCGGCCATATCCGCTTTGTGGTGTCCCCATAATGACGCTACAGGATAAGGTTACAGGACTGTTTTATGCGCATTGCCATTGTTGTGGTTTTATTGAGCCTGTTGTTATCTTATCTGGCAGGCAGCTGGTTGCAGTACCGGCCGCCAGCGATACGGACAAATCTTGTTGATTCGGATTGTGATCTGCTGGCCTCAGCCTGTGAGGTCAAGCAGCAGGGTAAGCATTACCGTGTTGAGTTCTCGCAAACCCCGTCCGCGTTGACGCCGTTTCAGGTGAGGCTGAAGGTGCTGCAACCAGCTGACTGGCAGCCGCAGGCCGTGAGTGTGAGTTTCAGTATGCCGGGTATGGATATGGGCTTTAATACACACCAGTTGCAGCGTGTTGATGGTGTCTGGCAGGCGCAGGTGGTTTTACCTGTGTGCAGTTTAAGTCGTAACGACTGGCATCTGAGCGTTGTATTGCAAACGGATGCGGCTCAATATCAGAGCGAGTTTGTTTTTATTCAGCGCTGAAGCTGGGCTAAAAAATAAAGCAGCGCTTTACAGGATGCAACAGGCGAGTTTAAAGGCGATATCCTGTTTAAACTGTTCTGGGCGTTGTGAAGGATCACCGGCTTTAAGAAAACGAATGGTAAATCGGTGCTTGCCTGCGCTTATTTCAGGGAACACCTGGCTGTCTTTGGGTACTACTACGCGGATAATCAGGCAGGTCTGGCTGGCATCCAGGTTCTTCTGGTAAAAGCCACCCTCGGCTATTTCATCTATGGCATCGGTGCTGTCGCGAATCACTTTTAAAATCAGATTAACTGCAGTATTCAGTGTGCGGAAAGGCTCAAACCACTTATTTAAACTTTCGATTCGCCTTTCATAGGGCTGATTCAGCCAGTAGGCATAAACCGGTAAATCAAAATTACATAAACCACCGGGCATACTCAGGCGCTGACGTATGGCATTGAGCAGTTCGTTCTGTTGCAGGTTATGACCAATGCTGCTGCTGATACTGTGCAGTTCCTGTAAGCAGGTTTCCTGCTCCTGGATAATATCGCTCAGGCGACCATGGTTTATGCCTGGAATCTGGATAAATGCCTGCAGGTTGGCATGCTGTCTTTCCAGCTCCTTGATGGTTTCACGTTTGATATCACCACGACTCAGCATACTGAGAATATCGAGAATGGCTTTAACTGCGCTGTGGGTGTCCCAGCCGGACTGATGGCTCAGGTGCTGATGAAACTGATTGAACAAATGTTCCAGACGTAGAAAGGTACGAATGCGTTCATTCAATGGCTGCTCAAAAATGAGTTGATCTGACATAGTGTAGCCGTGAAAACGTGTGTCGGAGTATTCTGGCACAAAATGGTAATAAACATAAGCTATATAGGCAATAGCTGCGGATTCATTAGCTTTTAGTGCTGACTCTGTTGTAAATATTTTTTATGTAACTGCGCGATTTGTTGCTTCAGAAACTGCGTGTTTTTTGAGTTATCGATTATATCGTCAGCCGCCTGTAGGCGTTGTTCTCGGCTTACCTGTGCGTCGATAATTGACTGCACCTGTTGAGCGCTACGTTGGTCACGCTGCAGTGTGCGCGCAACCTGCTGTGATGGCTCGCAGTCGATTACCAGTACTCGGTCATAGTCCGACTGCTGGCCGGTTTCAATCAGTAATGGAACTGCTACGATAACATAGGCCGCATCGAGTTGCTGAATCTGTTGTTCGACTGTGCTGCGAATTTTCGGATGCAGAATTGATTCCAGCTGCTGGCGTTTTGTGTCATTAGTAAACACTTCATTTGCCAGTGCGGTGCGGTTCAACGTGCCGTCTGGCAGTAACATATCATTACCAAAGGCTGTGGTGATTTGCTGTAATGCGTCTTCGCCCGGTTGCACCAGTTGTTGTGCAATCACATCGGTATCAATTACCGGTACGCCATATTGCTGCTGAAAAATCCGGCAGGCTTCTGTTTTGCCGCAGCCGATGCCACCGGTTAAGGCAATGCGTAACATGCGTTAAATGTTTAGCCACAGCTGGTTAATATCGCTGCCCCACATAAAGGCGAGCCAGCCGGCAATCGCAAGATAAGGACCAAATGGAATCGGCTGGTTTTTATTGTGTTTGATTAATAGCATCATGGAGATACCAACCACAGCACCCACAACCGATGACAGTAAAATAATTTGTGGCAGCATTTCCCAGCCCATCCAGGCACCCAGTGCGGCGAGCAGTTTAAAATCGCCATAGCCCATGCCTTCCTTACCGGTGACTACTTTGAACAGTTGGTATACCAGCCATAAAACCAGATAGCCCAGTGCTGCACCCCATACGGCTGTGTTCAGGCTGGTAAAAAAACCGGCACTGTTAATCAGCAGTCCCAGCCATAATAATGGCAGAGTGATATTGTCGGGTAACAACTGTGTTTTGGCATCAATTACTGTCAGGCAGATCAGCGACCAGGTGAGCAGTAAGCCAAACAGGGTTTCTGCACTGACGCCGAAATGCCATGCAACCATTAGTGATAGCAGGGCAGTGATCGCTTCAATCGCCGGGTATTGTGCAGAGATGGGCGTTTTGCAGGCAGAGCAGCGGCCACGCAGCAGCAGGTAACTCAATACCGGGATGTTTTCCCAGATACGGATCTTATGTCCACAGTGAGGGCAGGTGGAGTCGGGTTTGGCCAGATTGAAAGGTGCTTTGCCTTGCTCGGCTTCAATTTCCAGAAAGGACTGACAGTCGGCCGTCCATTCATTTTTCAGCATCACCGGCAGGCGGTAAATCACCACATTCAGAAAACTGCCCACTGCCAGACTGGCGAAAATAACCGTACTGTAAAACAGCCAGGGGTTTTCATTGAAGGCCTGCAGTACGCTTGCAACACTGTTAGCCACCGATCACTTCGCCCATCTTGAATATTGGCAGGTACATGGCAATAACCAGACCACCGATTACAATCGCGAGGAATACCATAATGGCGGGTTCCATCAGACTGGTGAGTGCATCAACCGAGTTGTCTACTTCAGATTCATAGAAGTCGGCCACCTTGCCCAGCATGTCATCCAGCGCACCGGATTCTTCACCAATTGCCACCATCTGTACCACCATATTGGGAAACAGCTCGGGGAAGGTCTGTAAACTGGTCTGTAGTTGTAGACCACTGGAGAGGTCATCGCGTAGCTTGTTAACAGCTTTAACGTATTCATTATTGCCGGTGGCACCGGCCACTGAATCCATTGCTTCAACCAGTGGTACACCGGCGGCAAACATGGTCGCCAGTGTGCGTGAGAAACGGGCAATAGATGAGTTTTTGACCAGTGCGTTCACCACCGGAATTTTCAGGTAGAGTCTGTCCAGCGAGTCGCGGAACTTGCGTGAACGTTTAAAGGCCTGGGTAAACGCAGTAATGGCAATCGCTATGCCACCGAATATGGCCCACCACCAGGCCACCATAAAGTCCGACAGACCCACCACCATCAAGGTAAAGGCGGGCAGGTCGGCGCCAAAACCGGCAAACATATTAGAGAAGGAGGGCACTACAAAGATCAGCAGAATCGCACTGACAATAAACGCCACCACCAGCACAGAAATCGGATAAAACAGCGCCTTTTTAATCTTGGCTTTAAGCGCCTCGGTTTTTTCCTTGTAGGTGGCAATTTTTTCCAGCAGGGTTTCCAGTGCACCGGATTGTTCACCCGCCGCCACCAGGTTACAGAACAGGTCATCAAAATACATCGGGTGTTTGCTGATCGCATCTGCAAAGGTACCACCGGCTTCCACATCGGCCTTGATGGCATAAATCAGTTCAGTCATGGATTTATTGGAGTGACCATCGGCGGTAATTTCAAACGACTGTACCAGTGGCACACCGGCTTTCATCATGGTGGCCATCTGCCGACTGAAGATAGAGATGTCTGCAGTTTTTATTGGTTTGCCCTTGCGACCACCGAACAGGCCTGAGGATTTTTTCTTCACGGTTTTAGGCACTATGCCCTGCTTTCTGAGCTCAGCCTTTACCAGGTCCTGGCTCATGGCATGAATTTCGCCCTTTAAAACCTTTCCGTCTTTGTTTTTACCTTCCCAGGTAAAGGTCGCTTTTTCGGCTTTTTTCTGCTTCTGTGCCATTGTTTAGTCCTTCGTCACTCGGTTAACTTCTTCCAGGCTGGTTACGCCCTGAATGGCTTTTTTCAAACCGGATTCTCTAAGATCAGGGATCTGTTCTTTCTTTGCCTGGTCTGCAATGTCAATTGCATTGCCACCCTGCATAATAATCCGGCCAATCTGTTCGGACATGGGCATCACCTGATAAATACCGACTCGGCCCTTATAGCCCTTGTCGCAGGCATCACAACCAACCGCCTTGTACAGTTTGATCCCCTTGTCCACCTGCTCCTGAGTGAAACCTTCTTCCAGCAGTGCATTTGCAGGAATATTGTCTTCCGCCTTGCACTGTTCACACAGGCGACGCGCCAGTCGTTGCGCAATAATCAGGTTGACCGCCGAGGCGATATTGAAGGGGGGTACACCCATATTCACCAGCCGCGACAGGGTTTGCGGAGCATCATTGGTGTGCAGTGTCGACATCACCATATGCCCGGTTTGCGCCGCCTTGATGGCAATTTCTGCGGTTTCCAGATCACGAATCTCGCCCACCATAATCACGTCCGGATCCTGACGCAGGAAGGCGCGCAGTGCCGAGGCAAAATCCAGCCCGACTTTGGGGTTGACGTTAACCTGGTTAATACCTTCCAGGTTGATTTCCGCGGGGTCTTCAGCGGTGGAAATATTGGTGTCTTCGGTGTTAAGGATATTCAGCCCGGTGTACAGGGATACGGTTTTACCACTGCCGGTAGGGCCGGTGACCAGAATCATCCCATAAGGATTGGCCAGTGCATCCATATACAGCTGCTTCTGTTCCGGCTCGTAACCCAGCGCATCAATGCCAAGGCTGGCACTGGATGGATCTAGAATACGCAATACAATTTTTTCGCCAAACAGCGTGGGGCAGGTGTTTACGCGGAAGTCGATCGCCTTGTTCTTGGAGATACGCATTTTAATCCGGCCATCCTGCGGTACTCGACGTTCAGCGGTATCCATGCGCGACATGACTTTGACACGGGCCGACAGGCGGCCACCCATGGCCACTGGTGGGCTGGCGACTTCACGTAATACGCCATCAATGCGCAGACGCACGCGGTAGCGTTTCTCGTAGGGTTCGAAGTGAATATCCGAAGCGCCTTTTTTTATCGCATCCAGCAGCACCTTGTTAACAAAGCGTACAATCGGCGTATCATCAGCATCTGCGCTGGCACCGGCGTCGTCTGCCAGATCTTCTTCTGTATCTTCAAAATCGACATCATCCATGTCATCGCCCAGCATCTCAGCCATGCTGTCTTCCTTGCTTTGCAAGGCTGTTTCGATAAACACGGTGAGCTTGTCTGCTTCCACCAGCACCGCTTCAGTGCTCATGCCGGTCTGGAACTTGATTTCATCAATCGCCAGCAGATTGGTGGGCTCGGCAATCGCGACATACAGTCGGTTGCCGCGCTTATACAGCGGAATCGCCTGGTGTTTCTTGATCAGCTTTTCACTGACTACGTCTTTGGGAATGACCTCCTGGTCAATCGCATCCAGATCAATCAGTGGCAGGCCGAATTCATCGGCGGCAACGGTGGCCAGCTTGCTGGCAGAAATCAGTTTTTTCGAAACCAGGTACTGACTGAGGTTGAGCTTTTCTTTTTTGGATTCCGCCTGAGCCTCGAGGGCAGCGCCCTCGTCTAATAGTCCGTCAAGAACCAGGCGGCGAGTCAGTCCGCTGAGTTTTGCATCTGGTGGCATAAAAAATGGGCTCGGTTAATGAATGAAAACAGGCCCGAGATTACGCTCGAGCCCTGTTTGAAATTGTTTATACAGGGAAATTGTAGCCGAAATCAAGACTTTAGCCAGTATTGTGGGCAAGTATTGTGAGCTTTGTTGGATCCTGGTCGGATCGCGTATCAGAAATAAAACCGGCGACTACCCTGTGATGGGGTAGCTGCCGGGGCTGCGGGTTGGTTTGAGGCGGGTTGCGCTGCCTGAGCCAGTCAGACAGTGAGCGAATAAATAACCCGGATAGTGGTCTTAGTTACCGGCAACAATCGGGTTTATATCTGCGCAGCCACCCACACCGCTCACGGTAACCTGATAGGAAGTGGTTATATTGCCGGTAGTGCCCGGGCCGACCACATAGCGGAATTCATTATTGTCATCCGGCTGCCAGCGTAATGGCGGGCCTGCCAGTGTCGAGCCACCCGGGTTGGTACCATCGTGTACACCGGCGAGGTAACCATTGCCGAATTCCAGGTTGTAGTTTTCCTGAAAACTGCGCAGTGTCTGCAGGTTCATGCCGGCGGCAGACTGACAGCTGGTGCGGATATAGTTTTCATAGGTGGGAATGGCGATCATGCTGAGTATGCCGATAATGGCAATCACTATCATCAGCTCAACCAGGGTTACGCCCTGTTGTCTTGAGTGGTTCATCGGTGTCGCTCCTGCAGCGGTCATTATATTGTCTGTATTATAGCTTAGTGTGATTTTACGCTTTTGAGTAATCTAATGGTGTTAACGGCGTAAATTGCTGGATGAAATTATCAGCTGCTATAAAAGTCATTCATAAAGGCCGTTATATTGTGTTGTGGTTTATCGAAGTACCATGGATTGTGGACATAAAAAAACCAGAGAGGTTACTCTCTGGTTTAATTTCATAGCCTGTATGCGAAGGTTTTATCTGTTGAATGTTTTGGTTACACCAGCTGGAAGGCTTTCATATGCTGGTGTAGAGATTGTGAATACGGCAGGGGAGGTGCTCGTATCCAGTGCAATACCAACTACACCAGTTGCATCAGCTGCTGCTGCTGCATAGGCAGCAGCACCAGATGGAGCCTTGGCACCAGTAGAGCCGTTCAGGTGAGCAAACCATTGAGCTGCAGTTGCATCCATCGCTTCAATCGCTGTTGCAGCACCATTCGCGTCTACCAGTGTGTCAGGGGTTGCAATATTCAGCGCACGTTGGGTTTTGTTCTTAGACAGTTCGTTTTTGATAATGCGCACCGCTTCAGCAGCGTTAGTCTGAACCTGGGTCATATTCGCAGTTGAAATGTAATTGTTATAAGACGGAATCGCGATCGCGGCCAGAATACCGATAATGGCGATTACAATCATTAATTCAATCAGCGTAAAACCTTGTTGGGTCTTTTTCATTGTTCTCTCCTGAGATGGTTTGGTGGTTGTCTTTTGTGCCATACAGCGTATAGCACATCAGAATGATTATGCCTCTTAAGCGAGGTTTGCTTTTGTTGTTGCAGTGCCCGTGCCAGTTTTTAAGTTTTTTTTGAAAAACATTTATAAACAATGGGTTAGATAATTTTATATGGAGAGAAGGCGGCTGTGAGCAAGTGACAATCAGTGTGTGCCAATGTCACAAAGTGACAAATATGTCACATGGCTGTGTCACTTTGTCACCTGAGTCGATCAGGAGTTGAGTGCCCGTTATTCGATTTGCAGTTTTTTAATGCGGTAACGTAACTGGCGTGCGCTCAGGCCGAGCAGCCGTGCGGCGGCGGCCTGGTTCCAGCGGGTCTGTTCAAGTGCCTGCTTAATGGCCTGACGCTCACTGTCCTGTAGCAAGGGTGGATTCGCGCTGGTCTGCGCTGGCTGTGTGGCGGCATGGTTTGCTACTGTGTCGTCCAGCTGGCCGGACGGGCTGGCTCCAGGGTTGATTTCGGGGTTGATATTCAGGTCGTCCGCGCTGATGCGCTGATTATCCGCCAGTGCCAGTGCGCGTTCGATAATATTTTCCAGCTCGCGGATATTGCCGGGAAAGTGATAGCGGCACAGCAGCTCAATCGCGGAGGGTTCCAGACTGTGGGGTGGCAGCTGCATGCGGGTCTGTATGCGCTGTAAAAAATGCTCTGCCAGCAGTGGAATATCGCTGCGTCTCTGGCGCAGGCTGGGAATATCCAGCTCAATTACATTGATGCGGTAATACAGATCCTGGCGGAATTTACCCGCTTCCACCAGCGCATTCAGGTCCTGATGGGAGGCGCTGAGAATGCGCACATCAATCTCGGTTTCCTGTTGCGCACCCACCGGCTTGATGGATTTTTCCTGCAGTGCCCGCAGCAGTTTTACCTGCATATGCAGTGGTAGTTCGGCAATTTCATCGAGAAACAGGGTGCCATTGTTGGCGGCCAGAAACAGCCCCTGTTTGTCTTCAGTGGCGCCGGTAAAGCTGCCTTTTTTATGTCCGAACAGTTCACTTTCCATCAGCTCAGAGGGAATTGCACCGCAGTTTACCGGCACAAAGGACTGATCGGCGCGGGAACTTTGCAGATGAATCTGGCGTGCCGCCAGCTCCTTGCCGGTGCCGGACTCACCGTGAATAAAAATCGGTGCCTGGCTGCGCGCCAGCTTGGCAATGCTTTTATTCAACGTCTGAATTGCATCCGACTCACCGATAATGGCATTTTTAGCGGTAGCCGGATTATCAACAGGTGAGCTGAGTTTAAGTGAGGATTCTACCAGTCGGCGCAATACGCTGAGGTCTACTGGCTTGGCAATAAAATCGAAGGCACCAGCCTTGAGTGCACTGACTGCGGATTCCACATTGCCATAGGCGGTAATCACTGCCACAGGAATATGCGGAAATTCATTCTGGATATGCTGCACCAGCTCAATGCCATTGCCATCGGGCAGGTTCATATCGGTGAGGCAAAGATTGAACTCATTTTCCTGCAACAGCTGTCGGGCATCCTGCAGGTTATAGGCGGACAGGGTGTCGATATTCATCCGGTTAAGGGTAATTTCCGCCAGCTGGCAGATATCCGGTTCGTCGTCGACAATCAGGGCTCGAATAGATGGCATAGCTTATCGTTATAGAGTGTGTGCTGAAATCAGGTTGGCAAAATATAACACATGGACGGGCTGAATAGCGTAAATCGCTGTTTGCCTGTTTAAAAGTCAATGTTGTGGAGCTAGGTCGGTTCTATCTCCAGCGGTGTGACCTGCTGTAAAAACTGCAAACGGAAACAGCCGCCCCGGGTTGGTATAGTCTGGGGTGGTGCGTCATGGGTTTGCGCAATGTAGCGAATACGGCCGCGGTTGCTTTCCACCATCTCCTTGGTGATATACAGCCCCAGCCCGGTGCCTTTGCTGCTGGTGGTAAAAAACGGGTCAAATATCTGTTCTACCAGCTCTTCGGCAATGCCGGGGCCATTGTCGATGATGTCCAGATAGGGCTGTGCGGTTTTTTCATCGTAACCACAAATCAATTGAAGTTGCACCGCATCATGGGGCAACTGACTGTGGTTGAGTGCATTGCTGCACAGGTTACTCATAATCTGTTGCAGATGGCTGGAATCAAAACTGATCGATATGTTTTTATCGTCACACTGCAGGCTGATCTGTTGTTCAGCCAGTCGGTTGTCCCGTGCGAATTCCACACAGAAATTCTGCAGCCAGCTGTGCAGGTTAATGATTTCATATTGCCCCTGACTCTGTCGTGAAAGCTGCAGCACATTTTTGACAATGGTATCCAGACGCTGCACCTGGGTGGTGATAATGCCGGTGAGCTTCTGGTCGCCCGGCTCAAGCTGCGATTCCTGCAACAGTTGTGCGGCATGATTAATCGCGCTCAGAGGATTGCGAATTTCATGCGCAATGCTGGCGGTGAGCCGACCCAGCGAGGCCAGTTTGATCTGCTGGAAACGCTGGTTTAACTGGGTTGCATCCTCAAGAAAAATCAGTGTGTCACCCGCCTGATCATCATGTCGGTGCAGCGCGCGAAAGCCTGGCTGTATATCCGGTAGCCCCTGTCCCTGGCGAATCGCCTGATGATGCATACCCGGGTGGTCTTGCCATTCGAGAAAACGCTGATCCAGTGCGGGCAGAATATTTTCCAGCAATGGCTTGCTCTGCAGTGAGGCACTGCCCAGCAGTTGTTCGGCCGAACTGTTGGCCATGCGAATATGGCCCTGGTTATCCACCACAATAATGCCGGTGCGCATATTCTGGATAATATCTTCGTTGAGTTTTTCCAGACTGATAATGTCGGCTTCACGTTGCTTTGCCAGTTGCTCGGATTTGCGCACCTGTTGTGAAAGCGTGGAGGCGAGAAAACTGGTGCCGAAAAATACCAGACCCAGAAAACCGGCGCGGGTGTATTCGGTGGCATCGCCGCTGCCGTTTAATAGCGCATAGGTCTGCTCACTGAGCACTGCCAGTGAGGCCAGCGCGGCAAATAGAAACGAGTTGCGGCCGCGTAAAAAAGTGCCGGTGGAGGTGACATTGATAATCAGCAGAAGGCTCAGTGAGCTGTTCAGGCCGCCGCTGAAATGCGCCAGCAGGCTGATCAGGATAATGTCCCCCAGATTGCTGATAATTACCTGGCTTTCCAGGTCAGGGCGACCGCGAATGCTCATGACGAGATAAAGTACACTGCTGGCCAGCAGCGCCAGGGTGGTAATCAGAAAGCCCTGGGGATTCTGGCTGCCGAGAAACTCCAGCCAGTCATCCTTGAAAAACATCACCAGCAGGGCCAGAGCCAGCAGAAAACGGTAATGGTTAAACTGGCGCAGTGGTCGCCAGGTCAGGATGTCGTCCTGAGTTAAAAAGGAATGGGGATGTTTGCGTGGTGCAGTGCTACTCAAACCGACTTGTTCCAGTCCTGCAGATGCCGGGTTGAACAGAAATGTTTACCCGCCTGGCTCACCGCATCCTCAACAGGAATATAGGTTTTGCACTCGGCACACTGCACCATGGCCTTGTGCTCGCTGTGATCATCCGCGTTGTGCTGCGTGGTTTTTTCTGTCGGTGATTTGCTGCGCAGCGCAATACTGCGGAAAGCCCATAGGGCCAGTGCAACGACAATAATAATTAAAAGACTTCTAAACATCTTGCGGATGATCTCCCGATTCCTGATAAAATCCAGCTTTTATTCTAATCCAGATACAGTGTTATGAGTGAAGTTGTAAACATTTGCATGATCCAGGATCAGTTTCTGGTGGGTGATATTAAAGGCAATACGCGCAAAATCATATCACTGACGCAACAAATGCAGTCAAAGGGAGCTGATCTGCTGCTGTTTCCCGAACTGGCGCTGAGCGGTTATCCGCCGGAAGACCTGCTGCTGCGCAGCGGTTTTATGCATCAGCTGGAGGCCGCGATTGAAGAAATTGCAGTGGCTTCCGGCGAGGCGCAAATTCTTTTCGGCGCGCCACGACGTGCCGCCGACGGCACACTGTATAACGCCGCCTTGCTGTGTCAGCATGGCAAACTGTGCGGGGAATACTATAAACAGCGCCTGCCCAATTATGCGGTATTCGATGAAATGCGTTATTTCCAGCCGGGGCATGCGCCGCTGATTATCAGCTGCAAACAACGTCGCATCGGGGTGCTGATCTGTGAAGATGTCTGGTCAGAACTGCCCATGCAGCAGGCGGCAGAGGCGGGTGCCGAGATCATGGTGGTACTCAATGCCTCGCCCTACCACCGCAATAAACACCAGCAGCGGCTGGATATTCTGCGCCACCGTCAGGCGCAATATGCTCTGCCGATGTTTTATCTGAATATTGTCGGTGGTCAGGACGAGCTGGTATTCGATGGTGATTCGCTGGTGCTGTCAGCAGATGGCGAGCTGGTGGGCCACGGGCCGGATTTTGCGTCAGCCTGTCTTCACTACCAGATTGCTGCCGATAACAGTATCCGTGCGCTGGAGGAGACCGAATTCCACGCCGTCTCCGGCGAGCTGCAGAGTATCTACAAGGCGCTGGTTATGGCGGTGCGGGACTATGTCAGAGGCAATAGCTTTGACGGTGTAGTAATTGGTCTGTCCGGCGGCATCGATTCGGCGCTGACCCTGGCCATTGCCGCCGATGCGCTGGGTGCGGAACAGGTGCATGCGGTGATGATGCCGTCACGCTATACCGCGCAGATGAGTCTGGATGATGCACGAGCCGAAGCAGACGCCCTGGGTGTGGATTACCGCGAGATATCGATTGAACCCACCTTTGAGGCATTTCTGCAGACATTGAAAAATGAATTCGCCAATCTGCCGGAAGACACCACCGAGGAGAATATTCAGGCTCGCTGCCGCGGGGTGATTCTGATGGCGCTGTCGAATAAATTGCGCCGCATGGTGCTCACCACCGGCAATAAAAGTGAAATGGCGGTGGGTTATAGCACGCTCTACGGCGACATGGCCGGTGGCTTTGCGCCGCTAAAAGATGTGGAAAAACAGCTGGTATATGCACTGAGTGAATACCGCAACAGCCTGTCGGCGGTGATACCGCGACGGGTGATCGAACGTCCACCTTCGGCCGAGTTACGCGCCGATCAACAGGATCAGGACAGCCTGCCGGATTACGCAGTACTGGATGCTATCCTGCGCATGAGCGTGGAAGAGGATATGCCGCGCCAGCACATAGTCGCCTCCGGCTACGATGCGGACACCGTGGACCGGGTGATTCGCATGGTGCAGTTGAATGAATATAAACGCCGTCAGGCACCACCGGGCGTGCGCATCACCCAGCGGGCATTTGGCCGTGACCGGCGCTATCCAGTCACCTCCGGTTATGGACGTGGTTGATGACGGCTTGAAGAATATAATACAAGAGCAGGGTGGCTGTGCTGACACAACGTCTATAAACAGGATTCGATAATGAAAAAACTGGTGGTGGTTCTCAAGCCTTTCAAACTGGATGATGTGCGCAACGCGCTAACCGAAATGGGTATCACCGGGCTGACCGTGACTGAAGTGAAAGGCTTTGGTCAGCAACAGGGACATACCGAACTGTATCGGGGGGCGGAATTTGTGGTGGATTTTATACCCAAAATGAAACTGGAAGTGGTGCTGGATGACGTGCAGCTTGATCAGTGCATCGAGGTGGTGCTGGCGGCTGCCAGAACCGGCAAGATCGGTGATGGCAAGATTTTTGTCAGCCATGTGCAGAGCATCGTGCGTATCCGTACCGGAGAAAAAGACCTGCAGGCTTTATAAGCCTGCAGCTATTACTTAATTGATTAGCCGCGACTAGCCGCTGGTTAGTTACTGGTAGGCCGGTTGATCAAGCTGTACGGTTTCCTTGAATGCCGCCAGCTGCTGTGCATCTTTTTGCTGATTGGTGTCCAGCACCAGTTGTGCCGCACCCGCCAGATCATTCATCCCCAGTTGCTGGTAAGCCTGCACCATGATTTTCAGTGCATCGCGACTGGCCGGTGTGATGGGATAGTTCTCCAGCACATACTGACCGCGTTTGGCTGCCGCCAGCCAGGCCTTGCGTTTGATGTAATAGTTGGCTGCATGCAGCTCCGCTTCCGCCAGCTTGTTGCGTAAATGCAGCATGTGCTGGTAGGCATCGGCGGCGTAGCGGCTGTCGGGGAATTGCTGCACCAGGGTGGAAAAACTGCGCAGCGCATCGTGCATCGCCCTGTTGTCATGCTGTGCCATATCCCGTGGGAAATAGCTATCGAGAAAGCCGCTACCGCGTGTGAAGTCGGCGCGGCCTTTCAGGTACCAGGCGTAGTCCACATTAGGGTCGCGAGGATTGATGCGGATAAAACGGTCAGCTGCAGCAATGGCAGATTCCGGTTCATCGAATTTGTAATAGGCGTAGGCAACGTCTAATTGCGCCTGACGTGAGTAGGGGCTGAAAGGGAAGCGCGCTTCCAGGTTTTCCAGATAGGTGATGGCCGCTTCAAACTCGCCATTGCGCAGTGCCAGGCTGGATTCATCATAAAAATCCTCGGCAGACCAGCCGGCATAGGGGTCTTTTACCAGATCGCCGCTGCAGCCGATAAGAAACACAGATAGAATAGCAATAGTCAGTAGTCGCATCAGTTAGTCCGGTACTGGCGTGATGTCACGCAGAAAATTAAGCATTGATTATAAGTTGATTACATATTTGATTATACAAGAGAAGCCCTTTATGTCCGATGATATTTCTCAAGTAACTGAGCAAACGGCAACCGAGCATCAGCTTATTCGCCAGAATATACCTGTAAAATATGCCGCGCAAAGGTTGGACTCGGTTCTGGTGAAAATGTTCCCTGATTATTCCCGCAGCCGCCTGCAGCAATGGATCAGGGCGGGCAAGGTGTTGCTGGATGGTCAGGTACCGCGACCCCGTGACAAGGTGATCGGCGAGGAAATGCTGGAGCTGCATATAGAACCGGAAGTCTGTGTGGACGAGGTGCAGGCGGAGGATATCCCGCTGGATATTGTCTATGAGGACGAGGATATTCTGGTGCTCAACAAACCGGTGGGGCTGGTGGTGCATCCGGCGGCAGGGCATAGTGGCGGCACCCTGCAAAATGCGCTGCTGCATTTTGATTCCAGGCTGGAAAGTGTGCCCCGTTCCGGCATTGTGCATCGGCTGGATAAGGATACCTCCGGCCTGCTGGTGGTGGCGCGTAATCTGAAAGCGCATAAATCACTGGTGGCACAGCTGCAGGCGCGTACCGTCAAGCGGGAATATCAGGCAGTGGTGGTGGGTGTGCTGACAGCCGGCAACACCATCGATATGCCCATGGGGCGCCATGGGCGCGACCGCAAGAAAATGGCGATCAAGCCTGAGGGCAAGCCGGCGATTACGCACTTCAGGGTGCTGGAACGCTTTCGCGGGCATACCCTGGTCCAGGTTAATCTGGAAACCGGACGTACCCACCAGATTCGCGTGCACATGGCGTATGTGCGCCACCCGCTGGTGGGTGACCAGACCTACGGCGGCCGCCTGCAATTGCCTGCCGGTTGCAGTGATGAACTCAAACAGATGCTGCGCAGCTTTAACCGGCAGGCGCTGCATGCAAAAAAACTGGGACTGATTCACCCGTCCAGCGGCAAACCGATGGAATGGCGTATTCCCCTGCCGGAGGATATGCGTGATCTGCTGGATGTGCTGCAGGCGGATATTACGCGCCCGTCCGCTGAGGATGTGGATGACGAGGATTATTCCTTCGATGATTTTCTGGCCGAATTCGGCGATGAATTCACGCATAAACCATAAACCCATGTCATTAGCCAGTCGCGAAACAATCCTCAACCGGGATGGCCTGCAACTGCTGCAGCCCGACTGGCCTGCACCCGCCAATGTGCATGCCTGGAGCACAAGCCGTATACAGGGTGTCAGCGGTGCGCCGTATCAAGGGCTGAATCTGGCCCTGCATGTGGGCGACAATGCCGATGCGGTGCAGCACAACCGTCGGCACCTGGCGCAGGTGCTGGCATTGCCTCAGTCACCACTGTGGCTGGATCAGGTGCATCAGCAACAGGTGGTGAATGCGGCTGAATGGGGTAATTATGGCGAGCTTAACAGACCACCCGAAGCCGATGCTGCCTACAGTCCGCAGGCAGGCGTGGTGTGTGTGGTGATGACCGCTGACTGCCTGCCATTGCTGATCTGTAACCGGCGCGGTGACAGGGTGGCGGCGGTGCATGCCGGCTGGCGCGGGCTGGCCGCCGGTGTGATAGAAACCACGCTTGCTGCATTACAGCAACCGGCGGCGGAGCTATTGGTGTGGCTGGGACCCGCGATTGGCCCCTCGGCATTTGAAGTGGGCGAGGACGTCCGGCAGGTGTTTATTGCGGCGGATGCCGGGGCCGCCAGCGCCTTTCAGCAAAACCGCCCCGGGCATTATCTGGCGGACATCTATGCGCTGGCGCGCCGGCGATTGCAGGCGAGAGGGGTGCAGGCTATCTATGGTGGTGGCTATTGCACCTTTGATGATGCAAATCACTTTTACTCGTATCGGCGGGATGGTACAACTGGGCGTCAGGCCAGTCTGATCTGGTTTGACTGAAATAATTAAGCCGGGTTTAAAAACAGGCAATAGATCTGATATGAAAACCTGTAAAAGCATTTAAACGTATTAAGGAAGCTCTGAATAATTCATCCGTGAATTATCAGAGCAAAAACAAATCAAAATGTGATTTTGATTTGTTTTTCATTTTCAATAACTTAGCAGTTATTGAAAATGGCGACACATCCTTGTGCCGCGGAACCTCTGAGTTTTTCAGAGGTTCCTTAATTAAAACCTGTGTGCTTATGCCATCCACCGCAGGTGAATTCGCTGCCGTGGGTGCCGGTATAGTGCACGGACGTTATCTGCTCGTTGTTTGGGGAAATAATAATGAAATGGTCTGTATTAACCCTGGTCGGCGCCGATCAGCCGGGTATTGTGGCGGCGGTGACGGATACGCTTTACCAGCAAGGCTGCAGCCTGGCGCAAACCTCCATGCTGCGCCTGGGGGCGAACTTTTCCATTATGCTGCGGGTGTCGCATGCCGATGAGGCGGATCTGTCTCAGTGGCTAAAACCGGTGTGCGAGGCCATGCATTTGCACCTGCATATTGATGAAGATGCCACCGACGGTCAGGCACAGGTCGAACCCGATGTGCAGGTAACAGTGTATGGTGCGGATCGCAGCGGCATTGTGGCGCAGGTGACTTCCGCACTGGCGCAGGCCGGTCTGAATATTATTGATCTGGAAACCGATGTCGGTGGCAGTGCCGATAAACCCATCTACGTGATGACACTGGACGGTGTTGCCGGCAATGGCCTCGAACCCCTGCAGGCCGCACTGGATGATCTGGGTGCTGACATTGAAGTTAATCTCGATGAAATCAATACACTTCGGGGTTAAACACAGTCGATGGATATACTGACCTACCCGGATCAGCGCCTGAAACAGCTGTCTGAACCCGTTGAACAGGTTGATAAGCCATTGCTGGCATTTATTCAGCAACTCGAACAGACCCGGGTGTCAGGCCCGGGAGCGGTGGGTATTGCCTCGCCGCAGGTGGACGTGTTCAAACGGATAGTGATTGTGGATGTGTCAGGCATGAAAAAGCCGGTGGACAATCACGGACATATGGTGATGATCAACCCGGAAATTACCGAATGGGATGGCATGGCGATGGGCCGTGAAGGCTGTTTATCGGTGCCGGACTTTACCGGTAACGTGATTCGCGCAGAAAAAATAAAACTGCATTACACGGACACGGACGGACAGTTACGGGAAATTGAGTCCAGCGGGTTTGAAGCCAGGGCCATTCAACATGAACTGGATCATCTGGATGGTTTACTGTTTCTCGACCGCCTGGTGAGTCGGCGTAGTGATCTGTTTAAGCGCAAGATCTATAAAAAATAATTCAATTGCCATCCGCCACCCATGAGTCGTTAAAAATCATCTATTATTATTGGGTGAATGAGTGGAAAGGATCCAATGACAATACCCCTGAATCTCGACCAGCAACATGCCAGCGAGCTTGCCCTCAGTCTGTGCAATGTTGGTATCTGCGACTACAGTCTGCCGCCGACGGTGTATCTGAATGTTTCCGCCGACTGGGCAAAAATTCTTGGTTACAGTCTAAATGACATTCCTCCGGCCGAGCAGTTTCACGACTGGTGGGAACAACAAATTCACCCCCATGATTACGCACGCATTATCAGCCTGTTTAATAAGCTCTATGTCGGTGAGATGCAGAAACTGGGTTGCAGTTTTCGTATAAAAAATTACTCGGGCGAATGGCTGGAAGTCGAGGTGTTTGCCAGTGCACTCCAACGTGATAAAGCAGGGCGCGCGCAACATGTATTCAGTGTAATGCGCGACGTCTCAAGTACCGATAACCGCTATAAGCGCATTGTAGAAAATCTGAATGAAGGCATCTGGGTTATTGACCGTTTTTATAAAATCCAGTTTGTGAATCCGGCACTGGCGGCAATGCTGGGTTATCAGGTGGAAGAGTTGCACGGTCGTTCGGTGTTGAAACTGTTTCAGGGTGTGGATCAAACTGCCATCAAACAACAGATTGCCGAACGTAAACTGGGGCGCTCGGCAGTGTATGAAATCCAGGTACAGAATCAGCAGGGACACGACGTATTAATCCAGGTGGAATCGGCACCCCTGTTCGACTGGCATGGTGAGTTTGACGGTTATGTTGAAGGCATCAAGGATTTGAGTGAAATTCGCCAGCAACAGTTACAGTTACGCATGCTGTCATCTGCAGTGGAGCAGAGCGCGTCAATGGTGATTATTACCGACCAGGATGCGGTGATTGAATATGTGAATTCCAAAGCCTGTGAAGTTTCACAATATGACAGGGATGAATTGCTGGGCAAAAATGCGCGTATTTTTCGCACCGAACAGCTGGATATGGAACTGCTGATGGACTTATGGGCGGAAGTTAATTCAGGCCATGACTGGCAGGGAGAGTTGCAGCTGCGCAAGAAAAACAGCGAGGTCATCTGGATGCTGGTGTCCATCTCGCCGGTGACCAATGAACGCGCTCAGATCAGCCATTTTGTTATTGTGTGCGAAGATGTCTCGCTGTTGAAAGAGGCCCGTTCGAGAATGGAAGAGCTGGCCTATGTGGATAGCCTGACCGGCCTCGCCAACCGCCTGCTGTTTCGCGACCGTCTGGAGCAGGTACTGAAAGGTCTGTCCCGTTCCAATTCGATGGCGGCACTGCTGTATATTGATCTGGATGAATTCAAGCGCATTAATGATTCCATGGGGCATGACGTGGGGGATGCCCTGTTGATGAAAGTCGCGGAAAATCTGCGCCAGTGCGTACGGCATCAGGATACCGTGGCGCGTATGGGTGGTGATGAATTTGTGATTCTGCTGACCGACATTGATGGCATGTCCGGCGCATCATCGGTGGCGAGAAAAATCATGGACACCATGGCGCAGCCATTACAGTTATTAAAAAAAGACATTCTGATCACCCCGAGTATCGGTATAACCCTGGCGCCCACCGACAGCCTGAATGCCGATATTCTGTTAAAGAATGCAGACATGGCGATGTACAAGGCCAAGTCGTCCGGTCGAAACAATTACCAGTTTTTTACTGAAGAGATGAATGCGCAAATTGTTGATCATCTGACCATTGAAAACGATTTGCGTCAGGCGATTGATAACGACGGTCTGTATGTGAAGTTTCAGCCCAAGTACACCATTAAAGATAAAACCCTGATGGGGGTCGAGGCGCTGGTGCGCTGGACCCATCCCACCAAGGGTGAGTTAATGCCGGATTATTTTATTCCGATTGCGGAAACCGCCGGGCTGATGATCAAGCTGGGTAAGTGGGTGCTGCGAGCCGCCTGCAAGGAAGTGAAAAAAATGCAGCAGCAGGCGGGCTGCCATCTGGAGCTGGCGGTGAACCTGTCGACGCGTCAGTTCCGGGATCCGGATCTGATTGAAACCATTCAGGACGTGCTGGCGGAAACCGATTTCAAAGCGGTACAGCTTGAGCTGGAAATTACCGAGACCACTCTGATGGAACAGATTGATCATGCAGTGGCCCTGCTGGATCGTATCAAGGCGCTGGGCATCTCTGTCACCATCGATGATTTCGGCACCGGCTACTCTTCATTGAACTACCTCAAGCGCCTGCCAATTGATGCGCTTAAAATTGATAAAACCTTTATCACCGATATTCCCCATGACCGCGACGATATGGAAATTTCCGCTGCGGTGATTGCCATGGCACAAAAGCTGGGCATCAAGGTAGTGGCCGAGGGGGTGTCTACCCAGGCGCACTGGGATTTTCTTGAGCAGAACAACTGCGATATCGCCCAGGGCTATCTGCTGGGCAAGCCGATGATGGCCGACGAGCTGGTTGCGCTGTACAGCCAGTCTGCGGTCAATCCGCCGAAATAATGCCCTGGCGGCTGTCGCCTGTTATGACGCGGCTTGCGGCTTACAAATTCAGTTGCTACAGATCAAGCTTCTAGCGAACGCTAAAACATAATGCCCGTTCACCCTTGAAATCATGGGTGATTAGCCGCACTTGCTAGCTAACAGAAATACTTAAATGAGGCTATGCCATGAGAATGGATAGATTAACCAGCAAATTCCAGCTCGCGCTGTCGGAAGCGCAGTCACTCGCCGTCGGGCGTGATCACCAGTTTATCGAGCCGGCTCACCTGCTGCTCGCCCTGCTGGATCAGGACGGCGGTTCAGTGCGTCACCTGCTGACCATGGCCAATGCCAATGTCAACGGCCTGCGTTCCAAACTGGGTGAAGTGCTTGAACACATGCCGCAAATCGAAGGTAATGCCGGTGATGTGCACCTGTCCAATGATCTGGGGCGTGTGCTTAATCTCTGCGACAAGCTGGCGCAGCAACGCAAGGATGAATACATTTCCAGCGAACTGTTTCTGCTGGCCTGTGTGGATGATAAATCACGGGTAGGCGAACTGTTGCGTGAATTCGGTGCGGAGAAAAAAGCACTGGAAGAGGCGATTGATAAAATTCGTGGCGGACAGAGCGTGAAAGACCCGAATGCAGAAGAGCAGCGCCAGGCACTGGAAAAATACACCATCGATTTAACCGAGCGAGCCGAACAGGGCAAGCTGGATCCGGTGATAGGTCGGGACGAGGAAATTCGTCGTACGGTGCAGGTGCTGCAACGGCGTACCAAAAACAATCCGGTACTCATCGGTGAGCCAGGTGTGGGTAAAACGGCGATAGTTGAAGGTCTGGCGCAACGTATTGTTAACGGTGAAGTTCCCGATGGCCTGAAAAACAAACGCCTGTTATCACTGGATCTGGGTGCGCTGATTGCCGGTGCAAAATTCCGTGGTGAATTTGAGGAGCGCCTGAAAGCGGTGCTCAACGACCTGGCAAAACAGGAAGGCCAGATCATTCTGTTTATCGATGAAATTCATACCATGGTGGGCGCCGGTGCAGCGGAAGGCTCAATGGATGCGGGCAATATGTTAAAGCCGGCACTGGCGCGCGGTGAATTGCATTGTGTAGGCGCGACCACGCTGGATGAATACCGTAAATACATTGAAAAAGATGCCGCACTGGAACGCCGTTTCCAGAAAGTACTGGTGGATGAACCCTCGGTAGAAGACACCATTGCGATTCTGCGTGGTTTAAAAGAACGTTATGAAGTGCACCACGGTGTGGACATTACCGACCCGGCGATTGTCTCGGCGGCGGTGTTGTCGCATCGTTATGTGACCGATCGGCAATTGCCGGATAAGGCGATTGATTTAATCGATGAGGCCGCCAGCCGCATTCGCATGGAAATTGATTCCAAGCCGGAAGTGATGGACCGACTCGAACGGCGCCTGATTCAGTTAAAAATTGAACGCGAAGCGCTGGCCAGGGAAGATGATAAGGCCTCGAAAGAACGCCTGTCGAAACTGCAGGTTGAAATCGATGAACTGGAAAATGAATATCAGCAGCTGGAAGAAGTCTGGTTGTCTGAAAAAGCCGCACTGCACGGCAGCGCCACTATCAAGGAGCAGCTGGAGCAGGCGCGCCTTGAACTGGACACTGCGCGTCGCGCCAATGATCTAACCCGCATGTCGGAACTGCAGTACGGGCGCATTCCCGAGCTGGAAAAACAGCTGGATATGGCATCCCAGGCAGAAATGCAGGAAATGACCCTGTTGCGTAACCGCGTCACCGAAGAAGAAATCGCTGAAGTGGTGTCCCGTGCCACCGGTATTCCGGTGTCGAAAATGATGGAAGGTGAAAAGGAAAAACTGCTGCGCATGGAAGAGGCGCTGGGCAAACGCGTGGTGGGCCAGCAGGAAGCGGTGGCTTCGGTATCGAACGCGATTCGTCGTTCTCGCGCCGGTCTGTCGGATCCGAATCGCCCCAATGGTTCCTTCCTGTTTTTAGGCCCCACCGGTGTGGGTAAAACCGAACTCACCAAGGCACTGGCCAGTTTCCTGTTCGATACCGAAGAAGCCATGGTGCGTATTGATATGTCGGAGTTTATGGAGAAACATTCGGTCGCGCGTCTAATCGGTGCGCCTCCGGGCTATGTGGGTTATGAAGAAGGTGGTTACCTCACCGAAGCGGTGCGTCGTAAACCCTATTCGGTGATTCTGCTGGATGAGGTGGAAAAAGCCCACCCGGATGTGTTCAATGTGCTGCTGCAGGTACTGGACGATGGCCGTCTCACCGATGGTCAGGGTCGTACAGTGGATTTCAGAAACACGGTGATCGTGATGACCTCGAATCTGGGCTCGCAACAGATTCAGGAGTTCGCCGGCAGTGATGATTATGCCGCGATGAAAGCTGCGGTGATGGACATCGTCGGTCAGCATTTCCGTCCGGAGTTTATTAACCGGGTTGATGAATCGGTCGTATTCCATCCGCTGGATCGTAAACAGATTCGTTCGATTACTGCGATTCAGATCGAGTACCTGCGTAAGCGTCTGCAGGATAAGGACATGGATCTGCAGCTCAGCGAAGCCGCACTGGACAAACTGGGTGAAGCCGGTTTCGATCCGGTATACGGTGCACGTCCATTGAAGCGGGCAATTCAGCAGAGTCTGGAAAATCCGCTGGCACAACAATTACTGCAGGGTGATTTTATGCCCGGTGATGTGATTGAAGTGGATGTGGACGGTGATGCGCTGAGTTTCAAGCGCGGTACTGCCCCTGCAGAGGTGGCTTAGCGAGCTATCACTTTTGAGTGAGCCGAAACGGAAGCCATAAGGCACGCGCCTTATGGCTTTTTTATGAAAGTAGAAGTTGTGGTGAAGTCTGTCTGAAAAGAAAACGCGAATGAACGCTAACAACGCAAATAGACGCTATTAAAGCCTGGCAAAGGCTGGGTTGATTGTTTGTCTTTAGTCAATGGTCGATGGAAATTTCACCACTTTAGATGCTGGATGCGCTGCACTTGATTACACCTGATATAAAATTAGCGTGTATTTGCGTTGTTCGCGTTTTCTTTTAAGTTATACATCCGCAAATTGGGGTGATAACCGTTATGGGTTACTCGTAACGGTGATTTTTATTGAAATTGAGCTTGATATAGTTGAGCGCATTATCAACCGCAGTTTTTACTTCATCTATCATGCGCAGCCGTTCTTCACTCTGCATATAAAAGGCCATATCAATTTCATGGCGCATATAGCGTGCGGGCAGTTTGCTGAGTGCATAGCAGGCGACATCGAGAAAGAAATCCGCTGGCTGCTCCGGCATGTCGGGGATGACTTCGCGCTGAATGTAATCCGTTACCAGGTGTTCGTAATAATTGTTGATGCTGGAAAAATCCATAAGTCCCCCTGAATGCCAGATTTAAATGCTTACGAGTATAGACCGCTTTGCTGGTTATTATCCGCCAGCTCGGCGACTTCCCGAATGTATTTGAAAATGGCGCGATAGGAAACCGGTGGTTTATTGTTTTTCTGTTCCCTGGCCACATTGCGAATCAGCTGGCGTAAATACTGACGGTCTGCCTGCGGGTAATGTTGCATAAAGGCATTCAGCCCATCGTCGCCTTCCTCGATCATGCTGTCGCGCCATTTTTCCATGCGCTTGAATTCCGCATTGTGCAGATCGTGCCGGTGCAGAATTGTATCCAGCTGGCTTTGTAGTGATTCCGCATCCATATTACGAATCAGTTTGCCTATAAACTGACGCTGGCGTTTCAGTGCGCCATTGGATTTCATGCGTTGTGCTTCTTCTATGGCATGGCGCAACTCATCTTCCATCGTAATCTGTGCCAGCTCATCCTTGCCCAGGGCAATGATTTTTTCACCCAGTGCCTGCATCTCATCGCATTCTTTCTTGCGCTGGGTTTTGCTGATCCAGTTGCCTTCTTCGTCGTAATGTTCGGTCATGGTGGTTGTCTATTGTGTTCGTGTGTAGTGTGTTAGCAGCAGGCTGGCCTGCAGGTCGTCGCCCTTGTACTGATCGATTTTCAGCGGTAGATAATCGGTGGCCTTTGCCAGCCAGACATAGGAATAGCTGTCGCTGTTCTGCTTGTCGATTCTGAATTTTAATGTATTCAGGTTTTCATTATTGTAACGGAGTGTTTCCTCGTTCAGCCGTTGATAGCTGTAGTGTTCCAGTCTGGCCTTTTCGACAATCTGAAACTGGTTCTGCTTCTGTGTACTGTTCTGCAATAGATCGCGGCTCATTAACAGTGGCAGCAGCTGACGTGAAAAGGTGTCCGATGTGGTACGGATGGTCTCATCTTTATTTCTGTAGGCAGCCCTGATCTGTGCCTCACCTGATGCCGACCAGCTAAACGAGATGCTTTCGTTTTTACGTTTTTTCTGCGGGTTGTTCAGCGTATAAGCGAGCTGTTGCATGGCGCCGCTTTCGCTTTGTCGCAGCAGGCTGTGTTCTGTAATGGGCTCGCTGATAAACAGTGCCGCCAGCCCGCTGGCTTTGAGGCTGGAAGTGTAATGCAGCTTGTCCTGTTGGCGGTGAAACTGGTTTGTCATTTCACCCAGTGTGGTGCCGAATTTTTTCACGCTGTAAACACTCTGGTGCAGTGGCGGCGCTTCGGCGGTGGTACCCGCATGGATAGCGACACTGGTACACAGGCAGAACAGCAGCAGTGCGCGCCTGATCGGCGATATAAACATTACAGAATGAGCTGGTTGTTGATCCATTTTGCCGGGCCTGTCAGTGGCTTATTGTCGAGATAGACCTGGTGACCCACCACCTTGAGTCGGCCTTCGGCGACCCATTGAATCACCATCGGGTAAATCACATGCTCAAGCTGGTGAATGCGTGGCTGTAATGAGTCCACCGTGTCGTGCTGGTTGACATCAATCACTGCCTGTAAGATGAGCGGGCCACCATCGAGTTCATTGCTGACATAATGAATGCTCACCCCGTGCTGTGCAACCCCGGCCTGCAGCGCCCGTTGATGGGTGTTGAGACCGCGAAACTCCGGTAGCAGCGAAGGGTGGATATTCAGCATGCGCCCCTGATAGTGGTTGACAAAGGCATCACTCAGTATGCGCATAAAGCCCGCCAGCACCACCAGTTCGGGTTGCTGCTGATCAATTAACTGCATCAGCTGCTGATCGAATTGCTCACGACTGGCGAAGTCGGTGTGATCCAGGGTGTGGGCAGGAATACCTGCCGCGCTGGCACGTTCCAGCCCTCTGACGCCGGGGCGGTTGCTGATCACCGCGCAGATGCGCGCATTCAGGTGACCTGCCTCGATGGCATCAATAATGGCCTGTAAATTACTGCCGCTGCCGGAAATCAGCACGACTATGTTCAGGGGTGATGTCTGCATGGAACCGTGGTTGTTTGTGTCGTTAGCAAACCGCGGGGCGGTTATTCAACCACCACATCCGCTGCGCCACTGGAGCTGGTGATTTCACCCAGGCGGAAGGCCTGCTCACCGGCCCTGTTGAGGGTGTCGATGGTGGTATCGGCATCTTCTGCATTAACCACGACCACCATGCCGATGCCGCAGTTAAAGGTGCGGTACATTTCCTGTTGCGCGATGTTGCCCTGTTGCTGCAGCCATTTGAACACCTCCGGCATCTGCCAGCTGTCGGCGTCAATACGTGCGCGGGTATTCTGCGGCATCACCCGTGGCAGGTTTTCCAGCAGGCCACCGCCGGTGATGTGCGACATGGCGTGCACATCAACCTGTTCCAGCAGCGCGTGAATGCTTTTCACATAAATGCGGGTCGGTGCCAGCAGCGCCTCGCCCAGCGTCTGCTCACCGCAGGGTTCGGAGAGATCGGCCTTGCTCACTTCCAGTACCTTGCGGATCAGCGAGTAACCATTGGAGTGCGGGCCGGAGGAGGCGATGCCAATCAGTACATCACCGGCGGCGACCTTGCTGCTGTCGATAATCTGCTCTTTTTCCACAATGCCGACACAGAAACCCGCCAGGTCGTAATCACCTTCACCGTACATGCCGGGCATCTCCGCGGTTTCACCGCCGGTGAGTGCGGCGCCCGCCTGATGGCAGCCTTCGGCAATGCCCTTGATAACATCCGCGGCCACGGTATTGTCGAGCTTGCCGGTGGCGTAGTAGTCGAGGAAGTAGAGTGGCTCAGCCCCCAGCACCAGAATATCGTTGACACACATGGCCACCAGGTCGATGCCGATGCTGTCGTGTTTGTTCATCTGCAGGGCCAGTTTCAGTTTGGTGCCCACACCGTCGGTGCCGGAGACCAGCACCGGTTTTTTATAACGATCCAGCGGCACTTCAAACAGTGCGCCAAATCCACCCAGACCGCCCATGACTTCGGGGCGCATGGTGCGTGCAACATGGGGTTTAATCTGTTCAACCAGCTGGCTGCCGGCATCAATATCAACACCCGCATCGCGGTAGCTAAGTGGTTGTTGTGTGGATTTGTTTGAGTCAGTTTGAGACATTGCGAACCTGATAAGCATCACCATTAAAAGATGTGGTATTGTACATCGTCCGAGCCACCTCCACGAATAAAAATGAACTGCAAAACGCTTTTTTTGAGCATAATCCTGTTACTGGCCCTGAGTGTAAAACTGCAGGCAGCCGAAATTAAACACATGTATGAAGTCAGCCTGCCGGTGGCAAGCCAGGAAGCGGCTGCGCGCAAGGCTGCTTTTGAGCAGGGCCTGATCGAGGTATCGATGCGCGTCTCCGGCAGTGGGCTGGCGCCCACCCAGCTGGATCTGGGGCAGGCCAGTCGCCTGATTCAGCAGTATCGTTACCACGCGATGAGTGAGCAGGAAATCAGTGATTACCTGCAGAAACACGTCGATGCGCAGGCCCCCGCCTTTAAATTATGGATGCAGTTCGATGCCAGTAAACTGAAGCGGTTGCTGAGGGAAAACGGCTTGCCACAATGGGGTGAACAGCGCCCCGATGTCCTGTTGTGGCTGGCGGTAAAGGATGGCGCTAATCGTTATCTGCTCAGACAGGGTGATCAGTCGCTGATCAAGGATGCGCTGGAGGAAGCGGCACAGGCGCGAGGTCTGCCGCTGGTCTGGCCGCTCTATGACCAGACGGATCGTGCTGTGCTTGAATACAGTGACCTGTGGGGGCAGTTCTGGGAGCCGATCAAGCAGGCCAGCAAGCGTTACAATGTGGATGCCGTGCTACTGGGTCGCATGCAATGGCTGCAGGGCAGCTGGCAGGTGGGCTGGTCATTGCTGCAGGATGGTGAAATGCAGAGCTGGCAGGTGAATGCGCCGGCACTGGATCTTCTCACCAGCAGCGGCATCGGTGTGGCGACCGATCATATTGCCAGCCGCTACGCGGTTTTTTCCGGTGGCTTCGACAACGCACAGTTGCTGCTGCGGGTACATCAGTTGAACAGCGTAGAGGATTACGCCAGAGCGGCCCGTTATCTGGCCTCGCTGCCACCGGTAAAACATGTGTATGCCAGTGAAGTACAGCCGGGGCAGGTAGATTTCCATGTTGAGCTCAGTGGCAATGAGGAAGACCTGAAGCGGGCGATTGCGCTGGGCAGGGTGTTAACCCCCGATCGCGGTTCGCCGCTCGAATTACCGACCGAAGCCCGGACAGACAGTGGCCGCGCCCTGCAGGCCATGCCGATGCGCATTCTGGCTTATCGGCTAGGGCAGTAAGTAGCCAGGGCAGTAAGTCGATTGCAGAATCACTGGACGCATAAATCATGACCTATACCGATTCAGATAAATGGATATGGACCTTGCTGGTGTTGCTGGGTGTGGCTGGCGCTGGCTTTCTGCTGTATCTGTTAAGCCCGATTCTCACGCCATTTTTTGCCGCTGCATTGCTGGCCTATCTGGGTGATCCGCTGGCGGACCAGCTGGAAAAAAAGCTGTCGCGCACGCTGGCGGTGAGTATTGTGTTTCTGGTGATTTTTCTGGTGTTAACCGTGTTTGTGCTGCTGGTGTTTCCCATGCTGACCCAGCAGCTGGCCTATCTGATTGGCAAAATGCCCGAGTACCTGGATGGTCTACAGAAAAATGTCGTGCCCTTGCTCAGTGAAAAGCTGGGTGTTGAAGGTGAGCTGATTGATTTGCAGCTGATTAAAAAATTATTCACTGCGCATTATCAGCAGGCGGGTGGGCTGGTTTCGCAACTGGCGCAATCGGTGGCGGCATCGGGTGTCGCGTTAATGGCGTTTCTGGCCAATCTGGTTTTAATTCCGGTGGTTACTTTTTATCTGCTGCGTGACTGGGATTACCTGGTGCAGCGGGTGGATGAGTTGCTGCCCAGAAAAACCCAGCCGGTGATTGCCAGGCTGGCGCGCGAATCCGATGAAGTGCTCGCCGCGTTTCTGCGTGGCCAGATGATGGTGATGCTGAGCCTTGGCGTGGTGTACGCCACAGGTCTGTGGCTGGTGGGACTGGATCTGGCTCTGCTGATTGGCATGCTCGCCGGGCTGGTCAGTTTTGTGCCCTATCTCGGGTTTATTGTGGGCATTGTGGCAGCAGGCATTGCCGTATTACTGCAGACACAGGAATTATTTATGTTGCTGCCGGTGCTGCTGGTGTTTGCGGTGGGTCAGGCACTGGAAGGCATGTTGCTTACCCCGTTACTGGTGGGTGATAGAATCGGCCTGCATCCGGTGGTCGTGATCTTTGCCGTGCTGGCCGGCGGTCAGCTGTTCGGTTTTGTTGGCGTGTTGCTGGCATTGCCGGTCGCCGCTGTGCTTGCGGTATTGCTGCGCCATGCGCACCGTGAATATAAATCCAGTGCCATGTTTAATGACGCCTCCTGAGTCGTTAATTCCATTATTGATTACAGTTTTCATAATTTATGTATACCCAGCTCACCCTTGATCTGCAACTAAAGGACAGCTTTACCTTTAATAATCTGGTGAGTGGCCCGAATCAGTTGTTGATTAACTGGCTACAGAGCCCGCAGTTGCAGGATGAACTTCAGGTGTATCTGTGGGGTGCACACAACACCGGTAAAAGCCACCTTATGCAGGCTTTGTGTCAGCAACTGACACAGCCGGGTAAACGCGTCAGCTATCTGCCATTACAGCAGCTGATTGATTATTCCCCTGAGGTGTTTCAGGGGCAGGAGGCGATGGATGTGTGTTGCATTGATGACCTGCAATTGCTGCAGGATAAGCCACACTGGCAGGAAGCGCTGTTCGACCTGATTAATCGCATGCGTGAAAATCAGCGTCAGCTTGTTTTCAGTGCTAACCAGCCACCCGGCGAGCTGCCCATTGCACTGAAAGACTTAAGCTCACGTCTGCAATGGGGCGCGGTGTTTAAACTGCTGCCACTTAATGACGCGGAAAAATGTCAGGCGCTGCAACAACGGGCGGAGGCGAGAGGCTTTGAACTGGCAGATAATGTCGCCACCTATTTACTGAATAACTACAACCGCGATATGGCGGATCTGTTTGAAATGCTGGATGCACTGGATAAGGCGCAGTTGCAGCAGCACCGTCGTCTGACAATTCCTTTTGTGAAGTCGGTGCTGGATCAACTTGCCATTTAACTCCTGCGGTTAATCTCCCTGTCTGCAAGGTTAAATTTGTTCTGAATCAAGCACAACGGAGTGTCGTCGGCGTAGAGTAATTCACAGGTATCCTGAAAGGAGACTGTGATGAAATACCTGATTATTATCAATGACCCGCCCTACGGTACAGAGCGTCTATATAATGGCCTGCGTCTGGCACATGCGCTGATTAAGCATAAGCACGATGTGCTGGTGTTTTTAATGGCGGATGCAGTGACTGCGGCAAAGACCGGACAGAAAACACCGGATGGTTATTACAATGCGGAGCGCATGCTACGCCTTGTGATCAACAGGGGCAGGTTACTGTTGTGCGGTACCTGTATGGATGCGCGGGGATTGTCGCAACCGGAACTTCTTGAAGGTGCACAACGCAGCACCATGGATATACTGGTGGAAGAAACGGTTGTCGCTGATAAGGTGCTGGTCTTCTAAGCAGGTTTATTCTGCTTTATCTACTGGTTTATCTACTGGCGCTTTATGCACAGTGTCCAGCCAGCTCACCACTTCCTGCAGTAGTGCATCACTGTGGTCAGTGAAATAATGCTGCTCATCCTTTACCACCCGCTGTGCCGACAGCGGGTTGCCTGCCTGCTGAATATTTTCCCAGCGCCGTGGTGCATTGCGCTTAACGGCGGGATAATCGTATTCACCGTGAATATCCAGTACGGGGATTTTTATGGCCTGTAAAGGAAACGGCTGGCGCATCGGCTGGCCCTTGTCGGTGGAGCCCATGCCGATGCCGATAAAGCCGCTGGCATCTGCATCCGGGTGCTGGTGTAACCAGTCAACCGCCATGTGTACACTGCAGCTGTGGGCGAGCAGAATAATGAATTCAATCTCCTGCCGTTGCAGGAATTCAATCGCGGCTTCGATGCGCGGGTGAGCTTCCTCAACTATGTCCATATAATCGTAAAAACTGGCAGTGGTATCCAGCACCGGCATCTGGATTGACAGGGTGTGCCAGCCATATTGTGGTAGACCGGTACGTAACGGGTAGACCAGTTCCGGCCAGTTGGGGTGAAAGCCGCGGCCATGCATAATAATCACCGCACCTTTAGGGGTGTCGATTTCGGCCTCGGTGTAGATGCTGAGAAACTCATGCTCGGCGATGGCATCCTGCAGCATCAGTGCATCGCCCTGCATAATGTAATCCGCCACCTGCTGTTGCATGCGAATTTCTCTTGCCAGGTCGGCACCATGAGAAAGCTGGCTGGCGATGAGCAGGCTCATGCTGAAGATTAACTTAATCGCTGCTTGAATGGCATATGGGAACATTTTATTTACCTTGCCGACTCTGTGTTCACTGTACGGTAGACAGTGAAGAAACGCACAGGTTGCGTGGCCAGTGAAATGTGTATTGAGCCGCAGTCAGGCTACTAATTTTACGCAGCGTTACGACTTTCTACCAACGGGAACATGTGCTCGGATTCAAAGGCAATCCGCTGGCTGATTTTTTCCAGCATGGCGGGTGTCTGTTCGCAGAATGCCTGTTGGTGATGGTCAGTGCCCGATGCCTGGCACCATAGCTTCATATATTGCGAGAACTGTTTTTTAATCTCGCGGCTGCTGTTGTGGAATTCCTGCGCCAGTGCGTTGATTTGCGGGTTATGGTGTTTTGCCAGTTCCGCATAAAGCGCATCGTCTTCAAACACCAGATGCATCCACACCTTTTCATTGAAGCGGCCAACCAGCTCGCACACCAGCGGATTCTGCATCATCTGTGGCTGGTGCAGCAGCAGGCTCAGTACCTCGATCAGATCACTGATTTCCTGATTCTGTCGTTTTAGTTCGTTAAGGCTGTACATGGAAGTGCTCCGCTAGATACCTGTCTATACATTAGCATAGCGATACAGTGGGTGAAAATGCTGATGCAGATCAAGCAGGCGGCAAATCCGTGAAATCTACGAGCTGCCTTTAGTGTCATGCTGCCGGGAGTCTTCTGCCGCATCACGCAGTGCATTTTCCGCCTTGCCCTGGAAGCGGGTATAGAGCATGCAGCCGATAAAAAACAGCACACTGAGCAGGCTGAAGATAATGCCGAACAGGCGAGTGCTGCTGTCTCCCGCATACCAGATGCCGATAATAAAGTAGAACAGCGCCAGGTACATGGCCCAGGCATGGGTGTACACCCGGCCGTGCAGAATGCCGCGCAGCGGGAAGAGCAGGGGGCCGGCCTGGATCAGCAGGTATATTGAAATAAGCTCAGCTTCAAGTGGCTTAATCAGCAGATACCAGAGCGGAATAAAGCCGAGCAGGCCGAAGTAGCCGATCAGGGTCAGGGTTCTGGAAAGTTGAATGCTGTTCATAGATGAGGCTCAGGCTGTGGGTGTGTATTGATGTAAGGCTCAGTCGGCCTGCAGTTTCCGTGCGGCTTCAGCAACTCGACGGCCGAGTGCCAGACACAGGGTTTTTTCGTCATCGTCCAGCGGTGCACTGCCGCTATTGAGGCGACTGGCGCCGTAAGGGGTGCCGCCGGTAATGGTTTTATGCAGCGCCGCTTCACTGTAAGGCAGGCCCATTAACACCATGCCGTGGTGCATCAGCGGCAGCAGCATGCTTAGCAGGGTGGATTCCTGACCGCCGTGCATGCTGGCGGTGGAGGTAAATACCGCCGCCGGTTTATTAATCATCGCGCCGGACATCCACAGGCTGCCGGTGCCGTCGATAAAGTGTTTAAGCGAGGCGGCCATATTACCGAAGTGGGTGGGGCTGCCCAGTATCAGGCCGCTGCATTCCTGCAGATCCTGTAGTTCGGCGTAGGGTGCACCATTTTCAGGTACCGGCGGGGCGCTGGCTTCACAGACAGTGGATACGGCAGGCACGGTGCGTAAACGGGCCTGCATGCCCTTCACTTCTTCTACGCCGCGGGCGATGGTGCGTGCCATTTCGGCGGTGGAGCCGCTCTGGCTATAGTACAGAACTAACACGTCGGACATGGTTAGACGATCTCAAGTACGGTTTCAGGAGGGCGGCCAATGGCTGCTTTGTTATTGCACACCACAATCGGGCGCTCAATCAGCCTGGGGTATTTGATCATCGCATCAATCAGTTGTTCGTCGCTGAGTGACTCGTCATCCAGATGGTTGTCTTTATACTCCGCTTCATGGGTGCGCATCAGCTGCCTGGGCGTCATTTTCAGCATTTCAAGAATTTCCCGTAGCTGCTGTTTGCTGGGCGGGGTTTTCAGGTACTCGACAACTTCGGTATCCAGGTCGTGCTCATGCAGCAATTGCAGCGTGAGGCGTGATTTTGAACAGCGCGGGTTGTGGTAAATTTTAATCGAGTCAGACATCGGGCGACCTCGGTGGAAAATCGGCATTTTCGGGGGGCAGAGAATAGCCTATTTATAGGTGGCTTGGCAAAGATGACGTAGCTCACATGCTGGATATAAAACGCCCCTGTACAGGTTATTTGCTTGACACAAGGGTGCTCCATTGCTAGTTTCCACTTAATTCAAACAATACTTAAATGCATCGGAGACGATTAACATGAAATTTAATCACCTTAGCAAGCCGTTTTTTATCCTAATGCTGGTGCTCGGCCTGGTGGCAGGTTGTGCATCTGGTTCAGGTGGTGGAATGGGGGCGAGCGGCTCAAGTTCAGCAGAGCAGGCAATTGCCGATGCTAAATCAGCGAATGCAGAAGCTCAGTCTATGGGTGTTGCATGGCGTGATACAGGTAAGATGATCAAAGCCGCAGAAGCGGCACTGTCAGCCGGTGATGAAGCCAAGGCCACTGAACTGGCAGACAAGGCGCGTCGTCAGGCTGAAAACGCCATGGCTCAGGCAAAAGCTGAAGAAGCGCGCCTGGCTGAAAATGGCACACTCTCTGCTGGTGGTGCATCAGCGGGTGGCGCGATGGCCGGTGGCGATTCCTATCAGGTAATCCGTGGTGACAACCTGTGGAATATTTCTGGTAAGAACGAAGTCTATGCCAACCCATACCAGTGGCCACTGATCTATAAAGCCAACCGTGACAAGATCAATGATGCCGATCTGATCTTCCCTGGCCAGGTATTTGCTATTGATCGCAATGCTTCAGGTGCTGATGTTGATGCGGCGGTTGAACATGCCAAAACCCGTGGTGCATGGTCTGTAGGTACGGTAGAAGCTTCCGATGAGGCTTATCTGGCACAGTAATTCCTGTACAGTGCTTTATCTTTAAAAGGCCCGCTCTGCGGGCCTTTTTTTATGCACAGGAAGTGTGGTATTTAGCGAGAGGCAGGATGCCGGCAGCGGTTATGCACAGGATGTGTGGTATTCCGCGAGAGGCAGGGATGCCGGCAGCGGTTATGCACAGGATGTGTGGTATTCCGCGAGAGGCAGGGATGCCGGCAGCGGTTATGCCTGATTTTCTGTTATGTCCGCCCGGCGTGTATTTAAGCGGTCTGTCGCTGTGCTGACTTTTTCACTGAACTAATATGCGCTCCCTGCGTCAGTGTAAAAAACCATTATTAAATTCATGGGCTCTGTTCCGCAGAGCGAAAATCAACGTTATACTGCCACTCAGGTAAAACATAAGAGCAATCAGTATCATGTTTAAATTCCCGCGCATTTTTTTATTTTTACTTTTCCTCGGCTTTTCTTCCACCAGCGCCGCAGCGGATATGCCATTTTTTGATACCACCTTCGGTGACTTTACTGAAGAGCTTCAACTGGCGGAGGAAGAAGGCAAGAAAGGTATTCTTATCTTTTTTGAAATGGACGAATGTCCGTTCTGTCATCGTATGAAAACCACTGTGCTGAATCAGCCGGACGTCATCGAATATTTCAAAAAGCATTTCAAAATCTTTCAGGTCGATATTGAGGGTGATGTTGAAATGACTGACTTTGATGGCAATGTCACCACACAAAAAGACTTTTCATTCAAACAGCACCGGGTAAGAGCCACCCCGGTTATCGCTTTTTTTGATCTTGGCGGCCAACGCATGACTCGTTATACCGGTGCCACCTCCAGTAAGGAGGAGTTTATGTTGCTGGGTGAGTATGTAGTGGATGAGCATTATAAACAAACCAGCTTTACGCGCTTCAAACGGGAGAAGCGTAAGTCGCAATGATGCGCCAGCTTCTCCTGTTAGTCATTAGCGGTGTTGCTCAGATGTCCGCTGTAGTGGTCTATGCAGCACAGCCTTTGCCTGATCCCTTAACACTTGAACAGGCCATGCAGTTTGCGGATGATGCCGAGTCCTATGCGCTGATTGACGCACAATCAACTATCGAGTTTTCCCGTTCCGAGTTGCAACGGGCTGAATCTGCACTGGGTTTTCGTGCGCAACTTGAACTGGAAGCGGCTTATGCCGAGCCTTCTGCCATTACCTACATCTATGATCGCTCACCCAATGACAGCAGTGCGACACTGCGACTAAGTAAGCCGATCTATGATTTTGGCGGTAGCCAGAAAAAAATCGAAGCCGCCAGCCTTGAGCAGCAAGCCTGGCAGGCAAATCTGCCTTATATTGTGGCGCAGCGAAAACTCAGTATTGCCAGAGATTTTTTTGAAGTCATTCTGGCAGATCTGAAGTACGTGTGGGATAACGAGGCACTGGCGGTTGCCTATGTCGCTTACGATGCGGTACAGGATCGTCACGCCCTGAATCAGATTTCCGATCTTGAATTAATGGCCTCGGAAACCGCTTATCTGGAAACCCTGCATGCAAGAAATCTCAGTGAAGCCCAGCAACGACAAAGCCGTGCCTTACTGGCAGAGACATTAAATCGCCCCAGACAGTTGCCCAGCAATTTACAGCGTCCAGCCTTGTCATTTGTTAATCAGCCATTGCCAGACTACGCCACGATTATGGAAAAGGTAGCCCAGAATAATCCATATATAAAACTGGCGGAAGCAAAATTACTGGCGGCGCAACAACGACTGGAGGCTGAAGGTCGACAGATGCGCCCGCTTTTAAGTGCTGAGCTGGCGATGTCGGAATATGCACGTGAAAGAACCAGCGAAGATCTTCGCGCCAGTCTGAATCTGGTTGTACCACTGTACGAAAGCCGTAGTATAAAATCCGCGATGGCGCGTGCCCGGTCGGTCTGGATGAAGCAACGGGCAGAGGCTTTGAACACAAAAATTCAGATGCGCCAGCAGGCGCTGCAACTATGGCAGCGCATTGATGTGCTGCAAAAACGTTATCAACAACTGTTAAGCACGCAGGCTTTTAGTGAGTTGTCACTGGATAAAAGCCGTGCGCTTTACGAGATGGAAGTGGAAACTGATCTGGGCGATTCAATGATTGCCATTTCGGAAATACAGTACAAGCGAGCACAAAATGAATTTGAGCTGGTGCTGTCCTGGATGCAGTTACAATTGTTAATGGGTGAGACAGATCTGAAGTTTGGTGATCGCAATGAGTAAAACAATGATGAAACAGATATCCACTGGCATATTATCCTTTCTGTTGCTGACAGCATCTGCGTTTGCCAGCGAGGTTAAGGCGACTCTGCACTGGGCCGATGAGCAGTATTACAGCTTTGCGGTGAATGGTCGGGTTGACCGTGTACTGGTTGCGCCGGGTGAAAAACTGCAGCAGGGTGCATTGCTGGCAACCCTCGATAAGCGACCATTTGATTATGCGGTGAGCAAATGCACGGCGGCGATTAACAAAATTGAACCGGCTGTTTTTGATGCAAAAATTGATCTGGATCAGGCGGAAGAACTCTATGAGCGAACCGTTTTATCAGAAGTCGAACTGCAAAAAGTAGAAGTGATATACAAAACGCTGGTGGCAGAACGCGAAATCGCGCAGGCGGAGTGTGAGTTGCAGCATTGGCAGGCAGAACAGGCGGAATTGAAAGCGCGTGAAGCCTCCTATGTAGTGGCAAGCAATATCTATCCGGGGCTGGTGGTGTCGGAGGAAAATAAATCTGCCGCAGTGATCCAGCTGGCGTCCGCGAGCAAAGCCAGTGCACTGGCGTATCTGGATGCGCAACTTGCCATGCAGTATGCGGTTGGGCAACCGGTTGGAGTGATTATGGCCGATAAAACACTGCGTGGCCGTGTGCAGTCAATTGCATTGCAGGCGAATGAAAAGGGGCAGTATCAATTGCGCGTGGTTTTCGACTACGCCGGGCCACTGGTTATCGGCACTGCACTGCAACTTAAATTCTAAGTATGAGCTGTCGTCATTACATCGTTGAAGGCCAGGTGCAGGGCGTGTTTTTTCGTGTCAGCACCCGTGATCAGGCACATCAGCTGGGGCTTAAGGGCTGGGTGCGTAACTGTGCCGATGGTAATGTGGAACTGGTTGCCTGCGGTGCGGAGTCGGCACTGAACGAGCTGGAGCAATGGCTGCATCAGGGGCCACCCATGGCGAGGGTCGATCAGGTCACTGTGACGGACTGGCAGCAGGCGATGAACTTTGATGGCTTTGAAGTGATCTGAGGGAAATTTCTGGATTCCCGCCTAAATCCACTATACTCATAAAAAATGTCTGACGGGCTCATTGCGTTATACGCCGAAGTCAGCAGGCGCTTCTCATATTTGTTTCACCATTAATACACAGTAGAACACGTCAATGAATGCAGTTATCAATCAGACCGAGAAAAAGCTCGACATACAGGAAGTGCTCGACTGGCTGGAAGCGGATGGTCTGGTCACGGCTGAAAATGCCAGAATGTTGCGTATGCTGGCGGTGGCGGCAGAATATAAAAACCGCAATGCGCTGCTGGTGATTGCCGAGCGGCAGTGGGTGAACCAGCAGGATGCACACCGCCTGCTGGATCTCGAATTTCTTACCTCATGGCTGGCACAGCGAGTTGAACTGCCTTATCTACGCATCGACCCGCTGAACATTGATGTCACTAAAGTCACCGAAGTGATGTCCTATGCTTATGCATCACGCTTCAATATTTTACCGGTGTCGGTGGATAGTCAGTCAATCACCGTGGCCACCGCCGAGCCGTTTGTAAATGAATGGGAGCACGAGCTCTCGCGCATAAACAGCCATAAGAAATTTGTTCGGGTGGTTGCCAACCCCGATGAAATCGCGCGTTATCTGCTGGAATTTTATAGTGTTGCCAAATCGGTAAATCGCGCCGCTTCCGAATCCCGTCAGGCACCGACTAAGCTGGCTAATCTGGAAAGTCTGATGGAGCTGGGGCGCGCCGGCAAACTGGATGCGAATGACCAGCATGTGATCAATATTGTGGACTGGTTGTTGCAGTATGCCTTTGAACAGCGCGCCAGTGATATTCACCTTGAACCGCGTCGTGAAATGGGCAATGTGCGCTTTCGTATCGACGGGGTCATGCATCAGGTGTATCAGGTGCCGAGTGCGGTAATGGCGGCGGTGTCCAGCCGGATTAAAATTCTCGGGCGTATGGATGTGGCAGAAAAGCGTCGTCCGCAGGATGGACGATTAAAAACCCGCACCCCGGACGGCACAGAAATTGAATTGCGTTTATCCACCATGCCCACGGCTTTTGGCGAAAAACTGGTGATGCGTGTATTTGATCCTGAAGTGCTGGTGCGAAATTTCAAGGAGCTGGGGTTCAGTCAATCCGATGACGAGCGCTGGCAGTCAATGATCAGTCGACCCAATGGCATTATTCTGGTAACCGGCCCCACCGGTTCCGGTAAAACCACCACGCTCTATACCAGCCTTAAACAACTGGCCAGACCGGAGGTTAATGTCTGTACCGTCGAAGATCCGATTGAACTGGTGGAGCCAGCATTTAACCAGATGCAGGTGCAGTCGAATATCGGTGTGGATTTTTCCAGTGGCGTAAAAACCCTGTTACGACAGGATCCGGATATTATCATGATCGGCGAAATCCGCGACCGGGAAACGGCCGACATCGCCATACAGGCGGCACTCACTGGCCATCTGGTGGTCTCCACCCTGCACACCAATGATGCCCCCTCGGCGATTACCCGTTTAATGGAAATCGGTGTGCCAGCGTACCTGATTCAGTCCACCGTGCTGGGGGTGCTGGCGCAACGACTGGTGCGCACTCTGTGCCCGCACTGTAAGCAGCCAACCGAAATAGATGAAGCCACCTGGAAAGCGCTGGTTAAACCCTGGAGTGCGGCCAGGCCGGAGCAGGTATGCAAGCCGGTCGGTTGTCTTGAGTGCCGTAATACCGGTTATATGGGGCGCATGGGGATTTACGAAATGTTTGTCTTCAGCCCGGAGGTCAAAGCCAGGGTGACGCAAAATGTGGATATGGCGCAGCTGAGAAAAGCCGCGATCAAGGAAGGCATGCGTCCCCTGCGCTTGAGCGGTGCGCAAAAAGTTGCCGCAGGGCTGACCACGGTTGAAGAAGTGCTGCGGGTGGCGCCGCCGGCACAGTAACTAGGGTACCTCTGAACAATGCTGATATGTCTCTGCGCTTCAGGTCTCGCTCTGCGGGGCGTTCAGGTGTGTCATCATTATTCAGAGGTACCCTAGCTTCGGCTTTGCGCCTGTTCACGTTTGCTGAACGAATCTTCGTTATCAACTCGCTCGATTGCCATGCGAGTCAGTATGGGGCCGATAATATCGAAGAAAATGGTCGAGCTGATAATCACCGATAACAATATCTGGCGGTATTCAGGAAACTGGTTGGCGGCCACCAGTGCCATGCCCACCGGTACACCCGCCTGAGGTAATAGCGCGATGCCAATCCAGTTTCTGGTTTTTGTGCTGGCACAGCTGAATTTACCGCCCAGCCTTGCCCCCGCCACCTTGCCCAGAGTGCGGCAGAGAATATACACCGCGCCAATAAAACCCAGCTCAAAGAGTGAGGCCAGGTTCAGCGATGCGCCGGCTAGCACAAAGAATATCACCATGAACGCCGATTCAATGCCCTCTATGGCGTGGAACGGGTATTTGTGATGCCTGGCGGTGTTGGCGATCACCGCACCGACCACCATGGCAGCGATCAGAAACGAGACTTCCAGCCAGATCGCCAGTCCGCCACAGATAAATACTATACCCAGCGCTTCGCTCAATATCGGTTCGCCTTTTTTTACCCGGCCACTCAGATAGGCAGCGGGAAGGCCGATGATAATGCCGAGCAGCATGGCGCCGCCGATTTCGCGCAGCGCATGCAGTAAAAAGCTAGCATCGGTTGCCTGGGCAGAAAAATCGCCATTCATGCTTTTGACAACCGAGATGCCGATGGCAAACAGCAGCAGCGCCCAGACATCATCAATCGCCACAATCGAGAGTAGCAGTTTACTGAACCTGCCCTTGTAGGCAGATTCATTAATCACATCAAAAATCGCCGTGGGGGCGGTCGCGGCGGCAATACAGCCCAGCACGATAGCGATCTGTATAGAAACCCCAAGCGCCATCAGTCCCAGGCTGACAAAGAGAACCGTGGCAATGGCCGCAGTGAGTGAAATCCACAGCACCTGCTGTGCCGAACCGCGGAGGCTCTCACGGGTGAGTTTGCCTCCCAGCAGGAAACCCACCATCAGCAGGGTGATGTCCGCTATCAGGTTAAAGTGATCGGCAAATATCTGCGGTATCAGATCCAGCACCTGATCACCGATAAGAATGCCGAATACCAGCAATAGTGAAACACGGGGCAGAAACGTACGGCGGGCGATGGTCGAAGTGAACAGACCCAGTAAGAGAATGCCGCCGAGGGTGAGTAAAAACTGTGATGAGAATTCCATGGGCAAAGTATACCGATTAGCGGTGACTGCTTACAGGCAGAATGCTGGTCTTTGGTCGTTAGTCCAGAGTCCAGATCAGACAAACGACAAACGACAAACGACAAACGACTAACGACTATTACCCCCGGTGTTTCTCCAGTAGCCCCATCATCATACGCGCGGCATTCGACAGGGTGCGATGCTGGTGGCTGACCACGCCTAGCAGGCGTTCAAATTCCACGCCCTGAATATCCAGCCGACTGATGTCAGCGGACAGCATCGACACCGGTAATACGCTCCAGCCGAGGCCGATCGACACCATCATTTTGATGGTTTCCAGATAATTGGTTTCCAGCGCGATATTCAGATTCTGTTCATTCAGTCCCAGTGCCTGTTCCAGCAGTACCCGGGTAAAGGTGTTCCTGGCGGGCAGAATGGCGGGCAGTCTGCGCAATGTGTCGATGCTGAGATTGAGCTGCTTTGCCGCGGGGTGTTGTGCGCTGATCACGATATCCAGCGGATCATGCCAGATGGTCTGGCTGATCAGGTGCGGCCAGTCCTGTTCCGGTAATGTGGCGATAGCCAGTTCAACCTCAGCCTTGAGTACCGAGCTGCAGGCTTCTTCGGAGTCCATAAAACGGATATCCAGATCCACTTCCGGGTAGAGGGTGGTGAATTCGCGTAACACCGGCGGCAGGCGGTGCAGGCCGATATGGTGGCTGGTGGCCAGCTTCAGGGTGCCATCGACCCGCTGGTTTAAATTACCAATGGCGCGTCGACTTTCCTCCAGTTCGGCTAGAATACGTTGAGCGCTGGGCAGCAGTGCGCGGCCGGCTTCGGTCAGTTGCACGGTTTTACCGATGCGGTCAAATAGCCGGGTGTTGAGCTGGTTTTCCAGTGCCGAGATGCGTTTACTGACCGCGGGCTGGGTGATAAACAGCTGTTCTGCGGCGCGGGAGAATGAGTGGCTGTCACTGACGGCAACAAAGGCCGTTAATGCCTGGATATCCAATGGGCCGGCTCCTCTGACTATATTATTCCAATATGGAATAGTTTATATGAATAAGATGAATTTGTTTTATATTTTGTGCGGACGTAGACTCAAAGTCCTGAAATTGTAAGCGAAAGCCCTGGCTGCAGGGCGAAATCCCGAGAGTAAAGCAATGGCCGGTAAAACCCTGTACGACAAATTATTTGATTCCCACGTGGTGCGCAGCGAAGACGATGGCACCGCGTTGCTGTATATCGACCGTCATCTGGTGCATGAAGTGACCTCGCCACAGGCGTTTGAGGGATTGCGCCTGGCGCACCGCAAGCCCTGGCGCAGTGACACCGCGCTGGCGGTACCGGATCACAATGTACCGACCGATGCGGCGGAACGCAAAAAAGGCATTGCCGATCTGGTGTCGCGCCTGCAGGTGGAAACCCTGGATGCCAATACCCGTGAGTTTGGCATCACCCAGTTTGATATGAATGACATTCGCCAGGGCATCGTGCACGTGATTGGTCCGGAGCAGGGTGCGACGCTGCCCGGCATGACCCTGGTGTGTGGTGATTCGCACACCGCAACTCATGGTGCCTTCGGTGCCATGGCCTTTGGTATCGGCACTTCGGAAGTAGAGCATGTGCTGGCGACTCAGTGTCTGTTACAGCGCCGTATGAAAAATATGCGGGTAAATGTAGAGGGCGTACTGGGTGCGGGTGTCACCGCCAAGGATATTGTGCTGGCGGTGATCGGTGAAATCGGTACTGCTGGAGGCACCGGCTATGCGATCGAGTTTGCCGGCTCGGCGATTGGTGAGCTGAGCATGGATGGTCGCATGACCATCTGTAATATGGCGATTGAAGCCGGTGCCCGTGTCGGCCTGGTGGCGGTGGACCAGACCACCATCGACTATGTGGCGGGACGTCCCTACGCGCCAAAAGGTGACCGGTGGGATCAGGCGGTGGCGGCCTGGTTTGATCTGAGGAGTGATGAGGATGCGGTGTTTGATCATCAGATCACTCTGCGCGCCGAGGATATCAAGCCACAGGTCACCTGGGGCACCTCGCCGGAAATGGTGATTGCGGTGGATGAAGAAATTCCCGATCCGGCGGCGGAAATCGACAAGGTCAAGTCGGAAGGCATGCAGAAGGCGTTGCAATATATGGGGCTGACGGCGGGCACGCCGATTAATCAGGTGAAGATCGACAAGGTGTTTATTGGCTCCTGCACCAACTCGCGTCTGGAGGATCTGCAGGCGGCAGCCAGTATGATCAGGGGGCGCAAGGTGGCGGATAATGTCAAACTGGCGATGGTGGTGCCGGGCTCGGGTCTGGTCAAGCAGCGCGCCGAAGAGGCGGGCCTGGACAGGATTTTTATCGAAGCCGGTTTTGAATGGCGTGAACCCGGCTGCTCCATGTGCCTGGCGATGAATGCCGACCGGCTGGAGCCGGGTGAGCGCTGTGCGTCCACCTCCAACCGTAATTTTGAAGGGCGTCAGGGCAGCGGTGGCCGAACCCATCTGGTGAGCCCCGAAATGGCCGCGGCAGCCGCTATCGCCGGGCACTTTGTCGATGTCAGAGATTTTTAGGCTGGCCTGAACAGCTTTGTACGAAGCATTCATTAAACAGGTTTCAGCGCTTTCGAGGAAACACAATGGAAAAATTTACTAAACTGAGCGGCGTGGTTGCGCCCATGGATCGACCCAATGTCGATACCGACGCGATTATTCCCAAGCAGTACTTAAAATCGATCAAGCGTACCGGCTTTGGCCCCAATGCATTTGATGACTGGCGTTATCTGGACCCGGGTGCGCCGGATATCGACAACAGCACGCGACGCATCAATCCGGATTTTGTCCTCAATCAGTCGCCCTATGACCAGGCGGTGATTTTGCTGGCACGTAAAAACTTCGGCTGTGGCTCATCCCGTGAACACGCGGTATGGGCGCTGGTTGATTTTGGCTTTCGTGCCGTGATCGCTCCCAGTTTTGCCGATATTTTTTTCAGCAACAGTTTTAAAAACGGTCTGTTACCCATAGAACTGGACAGCGCCATTGTGAATGACCTGTTTAAAAAGGTTGAAGCAAAAGAAGGTTATGAAATCACCATCGATCTGGACGCACAGAAAGTGATTACCGAAGACGGTGATGAATACCTGTTTGAAATCGATGCCTTTAAAAAACATTGCATGCTCAACGGCCTGGATGACATTGATTTAACCCTGCAGCATGCCGATGAAATCAGAGCCTATGAAGCAAAACGCAAACAGTCCGCGCCCTGGCTTTTTCCGGGTGCATCAGAGTAAGTTGGCTGCGAGAAGTACAGAGACAGTTTTAATGGTTTGAACGATTGAATTAAGGTTTAAAGATGACACAAAAAATAGCAATTTTGCCCGGCGACGGTATCGGCAAGGAAATCGTTGCAGAAGCGGTTAAGGTGATTAATTTTCTGCAGGCCGATGGCGCACTGGATGTGGAACTGAATGAAGCGCCGGTGGGCGGTGCCGGTTATGATGCAGCAGGCGAACCGTTGCCGGCGTCGACTCTGGAATTGTGCAGGGCATCCGATGCGATTTTGCTGGGTGCGGTGGGCGGCCCGCAGTATGAATCACTGCCGCGGGATAAGCGTCCGGAAAAAGGTCTGCTGGGTTTGCGTTCCGAGCTGCAACTGTTTGCCAATCTGCGCCCGGCCATTTTATATCCACAGCTGGCGGATGCCTCATCGCTGAAAGCCGATATTGTGGCGGGTCTGGATATTATGATTGTGCGTGAACTCACCGGCGGCATTTATTTTGGTCAGCCCCGTGAGATCACCACTAAAGACGGCGAACGTTATGCCTATAACACCGCCGGCTACAAGGAAAGTGAAATCGAGCGCATCGGCCGTGTTGCCTTTGAAACCGCAATGAAACGCGACAAGCGCGTATGCTCGGTTGACAAGGCAAACGTACTGGAAGTGTCCGAGCTGTGGCGTGAAGTGATGGAGCGGGTGGCGAAAGATTATCCCGAAGTGGAACTCAGCCATATGTATGTGGATAACGCGGCGATGCAGCTGGTGAAATGGCCCAGGCAGTTCGATGTGATGGTCACCAGCAATCTGTTCGGTGATGTACTCTCCGATGCCGCCGCCATGCTTACTGGCTCGATCGGTATGTTGCCATCGGCCTCGCTGGATGCCAATGGCCGTGGCATGTACGAACCGATTCACGGCTCGGCACCGGACATTGCAGGCAAAGGTGTGGCCAATCCGCTGGCAACCATTCTGTCGGTGTCGATGATGCTGCGCTACAGCCTGAATAATGCGGCTGTTGCACAACGCATTGATGATGCGGTGGGCAAGGTACTGGATCAGGGCTTGCGCACCGCAGATATTATGTCGGCGGGCTGCACTGAAGTGGGTACCGCAGCGATGGGTGATGCGGTGCTGGTAGCCCTCAAGGCGTAAAGCGTTTAAGCCTGTTGAGGATTGATACAGATCCAGATAAATCGGTGATTACAAATAATTGTTAATGTAATCGCCACAGTAAAGTGAACCAAGCAACGAATTAAAAAGGGTGAGATTATGAGCAAAACATATGATGTAGCCGTCGTAGGTGCCACCGGTGCAGTGGGTGAAACCATGTTATCGATTCTGGCTGAACGCAAGTTCCCGGTAGGCAAGGTGTATGCACTGGCCTCGGAACGCTCGGCAGGTAAAAAAGTGGAATTCGGCGATCGCATGATCACCGTTGAAAACCTGGCGGACTTCGATTTTTCCAAAGTACAGATCGGTCTGTTCTCTGCGGGCGGTTCAATCTCGGCCGAATTTGCACCCAAAGCGGCGGCTGCGGGCTGTGTAGTGATTGATAACACATCTGAATACCGTTATCACCAGGATATCCCGCTGGTGGTGCCTGAAGTAAATCCCCATGCGATTGCCAGATACACCAGCAAAGGCATTATCGCCAATCCTAACTGCTCCACCATCCAGATGATGGTGGCACTGAAGCCGATTTATGATGCAGTGGGTATCACGCGCATCAATGTCTGTACCTATCAGGCGGTCTCCGGCACAGGCAAGGAAGCGATTGAAGAACTGGCGGGTCAGACCGCGCGCCTGCTGAATGGAAAACCGGCGGAAAGTCACGTTTATCCCAAACAGATTGCATTTAATGTGCTGCCGCATATTGATGTATTCCAGGACAACGGCTATACAAAAGAAGAGATGAAAATGGTCTGGGAAACCCGCAAGATCATGGAGGACGAAAGTATTCAGGTGAACCCGACCGCTGTGCGTGTACCGGTTTTCTTTGGTCATTCGGAAGCGGTGCATATTGAAACCCGCGACAAACTGAGCGCACAGGCATGCAGAGACTTACTGGAAAAAGCACCCGGTATCACAGTGCTGGATAAACACGAAGATGGGGGTTATCCCACCGCAGTGACCGAAGGCGCAGGCCATGATGCAACCTGGGTGGGGCGTATTCGCGAAGATATTTCCCATGAGAAGGGACTGAATCTGTGGGTTGTGTCAGATAATGTGAGGAAAGGTGCTGCATTAAATAGTGTGCAAATTGCTGAGATTTTGATAAAAGACTATTTATAATCTATAGTTACATCTGCATGCTAAAGTTCATTCTTAGCATTTCGAAGGGAAGGTGTGTTTTCTCCACCTGTTTTTTAGATAACGATGTAACAAAAATAGAATTTTACAGGATCGAGTGAGGGGATTACTTGTGCGCAAATTAACACTGAGCCTTGCCGTGATGGCTGCCCTATTGCCAGCCCGCGGCTATCCATTGGGGTTGGGTGAAATAGAGCTAAATTCGGCGCTAAATCAGGAACTTAATGCAGAAATAGAAATATTGTCAGCATCCCCTGAAGACGCAGAGCAGCTGATAGTTCAGCTGGGTAGCCGGGAAGCATTCAACCGCGCAGGTATAGATCGCCCGTATCTGCTACAACAGCTTAAATTCAAGATTGTAGATAAGGATGGTTCACCCTATGTCAAGGTGTACACCAACTCTGCGGTGCGCGAGCCTTTCCTGAGCTTCCTGCTGGAAATTGACTGGCCGCAGGGTAATCTGCTGCGGGAATATACGCTGTTACTCGACCCACCGGTATATAATACCGGGGCTTCAGCTGGCACACCCGCGGAAGGTGGTCACCCTTTTATTGACCCGGCTGATACGCAAACACCGTCTCAGTCGGCCACTCAGCAATATTATCCCGATGCCTCCGCCACAGGTGCCGCGACCATCAGCTCCGATTCCGGTCGTAGCATGCGCTACCAGACGCCGACACAGTCATCAACGCAAACTCGCCAGGGTTCAGGCGCTTATGCACCCGCCACTGTGCGAGGTGGCGTGGAAAAATACCGGGTTAAGGAAAATGACACCCTGTGGAGCATGGCCAGTCGCATGCGTCCCGATGACTCAGTCAGCGTTGAACAGATGATGCTGGCGCTGGTGCGCAAGAACCCCGAAGCCTTTATTGAGGAAAATATTAACGGCGTGAAGCGCGGTTATATCCTGCGTGTGCCAGATCAGCAGGAAGCGTTACAGATTAACCGTCAGCAGGCGCTGGCACAGGCCAGAGAGCATGCGGCACTGTGGCGTGAATACACCCGTGCGGCAAGCAGTGCAACACCGGCTTCTGCGATGGAAGCAGAGCCTGCACCTGCAGACAGCAGCCGTGGTGGCGATGCCGCTTCCGGCCAGCTGTCGATTGTGGGTGCCGGTGAAGAGGCGGGTAGCGAGCATGCTGGCAGTGCGCAGGCACCGGGTTCCGAGCTGGAGCGCCTGCAGCAGGAACTGGCCTATGCGCGTGAGCAGCTGGAATCCGAGCGTATTGAAAAGGAAACCCTGCGTTCACGTCTGAGCGAGCTGGAACAGAAAGTACAGAGCGTGATCAGTATGGATGATGCGCAGCTGGCGGAACTGCAGCAAAGCCTGCAACAGGATACCGCTACAGAACAGCTGGCAACCGAGGACACTGCCGCCGATGAACTGGCGGAAGAAGCTGTTGAAACAGCTGAGGTTGCCGCCGAAGTGGCCGAGGATGCCGTCGAAGGTATGGTCGAAGCCGCGGATGAGCTGGCAACCGATGAAGTGCCCGGTGATGAAATGACCGAGGATAGTGAGGCGGAACTGACAGACGAAGTGGTGTTTACCGACGAGCTGGCAGAACAGCCATCGGTTGAGACGAGCGCTGACGAGCAGGTGATGGATTCGGCAACCGACTATAGTGAGCCAGAAACCGCTATCGAGCCGCCGCCGTTTGCGCAGAAACAACCGAAAAGCTTTATCGATAAGCTGATGAATGACCCGAAAATGCTGGGCATTATCGGCGGCGGTCTGGCCTTTGTTCTGTTATTGCTGGCGCTGTTGCTGAAACGTATGCGGGGTCGAAACGCCGACACTGACACTGCCGGCGATAACGCTGACAGGCTTGATATCGATGATGCGAGCCTGCAGGACATGGATGCCACCACCGAGATGATGGCACCGGGTTATGAAAAAGCCGACGCGATGGATGACACGCAGATTGATGTGCCGACCATGGAAGACGAGCCGGTGGATGACAGCGTGTTCAGTCTGGATGAGGCCGAGCAGCCTGCCGCTGAAGCAGATCAGGATGATGTGCTGGCCGAGGCGGATGTCTATCTGGCCTATGGCATCTATCAGCAGGCAGAAGACCTGCTGAAGAAAGCGATTGAGCAGAATCCGCAGCGGGATGATTACCGTATGAAACTGCTGGAAGTGCATTACGCAGCGAAAGATGCCAGTGCATTTGAGCAACTGGCGCAGGAAGTCCACAGCCGTAAGGGTGATGACAGCCGCTACTGGGGCCGGGTTGCCGCGATGGGTGCGGAACTGGTGCCGGGTAGTGCGCTGTTCACAGCTGCCGGTGATGCGCTGCCGGACTTTGACGCGGATGCGGTGATTCCTGAGAAACCGGCCACCACCGACCTCGAGCTGGATGCCGATGAACAGGCGGCAGATACAGTTGAGCAGGGGCGGGCAGACAGTGATGAGTCTGCAGCGGCCCAGGCGGATGAGGCTCAGGCGGATGAACTGGATCTGGCCAGCGATCTGGCGGAATTTGAAAACGAAGCCGCAACAGAGGCGGAGACCGCGGGTGACACTGCTGAAACCGATCTCAGCTCCGAGCTGGAATTTGACCTGGGTGAGCTGAATGAACAGGATGACACAGCGTCTGCCGGTGAAAACCTGTCTGCCGAAGACGAGCTGGATCTGGAAGACGAAGACTTTTCACTGGATTTCGATGCCGCTGATCTGGGCTTTGAAGAGCCTGAGGATGACAAGGCAGAGAATGAGTCAGTCGCCGCTGATACCAGTGATGAGCTGAATCTGGATGAGGATCTGGACCTGGGTATTGCGCTGGATGAAGGCAGTGAAAGTGACACAGTGACTGAAACAGCCGACGACATGGGGCTGGATTCAGAGCTGGATTTCGATGCTTCCGAGCTTAACCTGGATGATGACAGCAGCTCGGCAGAGGATGAAATTTCGCTGGATATGGATGATGCTGGGGATCTTGAGACTGAATCAGCCGAGCTTGACCTGGATGATTCACTGGATCTGTCAGATGACAGTGATCTTGCCGGAATGGTGTCAGACGGTGACGAAGACTTTGATATCTCCGAGTTGTCTGAAGACATAGATGAAGTCTCCACCAAGCTGGATCTGGCCAAAGCCTATCTCGATATGGGCGACAGTGATGGCGCACGCAGCATACTGGAAGAAGTTAAAGCCGAAGGCAATGAAGCACAGCAGCAGGAAGCAGAAGCGCTGTTGCAGCAGGCTGACTAGATTAGCGCCTGCAGTCTACCGCTGCAGGCAGATTGGTCTGATTCAACAGGCGGTACCGGTTTTGCCGGTGGCCGCCTTGTTGTTTGTGTGACACTAAACCTGAATAAACGGTTGAGCGCTAAAGATTGCCATGCCACCTGCACGCCTGGAAACACACTCTGTAGCGTCCAGCTGATTAATTTAAGTTAAAACCAGATGATTCGAGCAGGTCTTATAACCCTTATCCCTGAGATAATCCAGGAGATCAACCCCGCATGCGCATAGCCCTGGGTATAGAGTACGATGGCAGCCGGTTTTCAGGCTGGCAGATGCAAAAGCACGGCACCCGCACGGTGCAGCAATGCCTGGAAAAAGCCCTGTCGATTGTGGCCGATGAACCGGTGCAGGTGGTTTGTGCCGGACGAACCGATACCGGTGTGCATGCCACGGGACAGGTGGTGCATTTCGACTGTTCCGTGTCGCGTCCCGGTCGAGCCTGGGTAATGGGCGTGAATGCGCACCTGCCGGATGATGTATCGTCACTGTGGGCGCAGTCGGTGGATGATCAGTTCAGTGCGCGTTTTTCTGCCACCGCGCGGCAGTATCGTTATGTGGTTCTCAATCGTCAGGCGCGCTCCGCGGTGCTGAATAAAAAAGTCACCTGGAAACACGGCCCGCTGGATGATCAACGCATGCATCAGGCGGCGCAGGCCCTGCTCGGCGAACGGGATTTTTCCTCCTTCCGTGCCGCTGCCTGTCAGGCGGAGCACGCGATGCGCAATGTGCACTGGGTCAGGGTGAGCCGTGCAGGTGACTTTATTTATATTGATATCGAAGCCAATGCCTTTTTACACCATATGGTGCGCAATATTGTGGGTTCATTGATGATGGTTGGCAGCGGTGAGCAGCCGGTGGCGTGGATTGATCAGCTGATGCAGGTGCAGGACCGCACCCAGGCCGGGCCGACGGCCGCTGCGGATGGCCTGTATCTGGTGAAAGTGGTATACCCGGAATCCAGCGGTGTACAGCAGCCGACTTATCTGCCCGCTTTCGCTTAGAGATTTGCCTGTTTCGGCTAATTAATTATTACCTGAAAGAATGCAGGACATATCAGGGCGGCTCTGAATAATTCAGGGTTTCCTTGCAGGTTTGGCAAAACACCATGTAATTTCTGTTAAAATGCGCTCTTTTGCCGAGAGCGGTAAGTGGCCATCACTGTGCAGTCCGAGATGCAGACAAGAACACGGGTTAAAATTTGCGGTATTACCCGGCCGGAGGATGCCCTGGCAGCAGCACGGCTGGGTGTAGATGCGATTGGCCTGGTGTTTTATGCAAAAAGTCCGCGTCATGTCGAGCTGTCCAGGGCACAACAGATATGCCAGGCACTGCCGGCATTTGTCACTTCGGTGGCGCTGTTTCTGAACCCCGAACAGGCTCAGGTGCAGCAGGTGATCGACGAGCTGAGTATCGACCTGCTGCAGTTTCATGGCAGCGAAAACGCCGAGTTCTGTGCCTCATTTTCCCGGCCCTATATCAAGGCATTAGGGGTTGAGGGTGAACATCAGCTGCAGCAGCTGGTCGGAGAATACAGCCAGGCCCGCGGTGTGTTGCTGGATAGCCATGTGCAGGGCGCAGCAGGCGGCACCGGTAAAACCTTTGACTGGTCACTGATTCCGGCGGAGCTGCGCGAGAAAGTTATTCTCGCCGGTGGCCTTAATGCAGACAATGTGGCCCAGGCGATTGCCCAGATCAGGCCCTATGGGGTTGATCTGAGTTCAGGGGTCGAGGCCTCCCCCGGTATCAAGGACATTCAATTAATGACGCGTTTAATGCAGCAGGTTAAACGCGTTGATTGCGAGTATGAGTAATGAGCGATAACAGCTGTAAAGATTATGATGCAATGCCCGATGCACGTGGCCACTTTGGCGTGTATGGCGGTAAATTCGTTGCGGAAACCCTGATGGAGCCGATTGAAGAGCTGCGCCAGGCCTATGAAAAAATCAAAAACGATCCGCAGTTCCAGGCGGAGTTCGATCGTGATCTGGCGCATTATGTGGGGCGCCCCAGCCCGCTGTATCATGCAGAACGTTGGTCCCGTGAACTGGGTGGCGCACAGATCTATCTCAAGCGGGAAGACCTGAACCACACCGGCGCGCACAAGATCAATAACACCATCGGTCAGGCACTGCTGGCTCGCCATATGGGCAAGAAGCGGGTGATTGCCGAAACCGGTGCGGGCCAGCACGGTGTGGCCTCGGCCACGGTGGCGGCTCGCTTCGGCATGGAATGTGTGGTGTATATGGGTGAGGAAGACGTCAAACGTCAGGCACCGAATGTGTACCGCATGAAGTTACTGGGCGCGAAGGTGGTGCCGGTAAAATCCGGTTCGCGAACCCTGAAAGACGCGTTGAATGAAGCGATGCGTGACTGGGTCACCAATGTGGACGACACTTTCTATATTATCGGTACCGTGGCGGGGCCGCATCCCTATCCGGCGATGGTGCGAGATTTCCAGACGGTGATCGGGCGTGAAGCCAAACGGCAGATTCAGGCCCAGGCGGGACGTCTGCCGGATGCGCTGGTGGCCTGTGTGGGTGGTGGTTCCAATGCCATCGGTTTATTCCATCCGTTTCTGGCGGATGAATCAGTAGCGATTTATGGTGTTGAAGGTGGTGGCGATGGTGTGGACACACCGAATCATGCAGCGCCATTGTGTGCCGGTAAGCCCGGCGTATTGCACGGTAATCGCACCTATCTGATGGAAGATATGAACGGCCAGATTATCGAAACCCATTGTATTTCAGCGGGTCTGGATTACCCCGGTGTAGGCCCGGAGCATGCCTGGTTGAAAGACTGTGGCCGTGCCACCTACGACAGTGTTACGGACAAGGAAGCGCTGGCGGCATTTCATAAACTGACCCGTACCGAAGGCATTATTCCCGCACTGGAATCCAGCCATGCGCTGGCCTATGCCGAGAAGCTCGCCCCCACCATGGACAAGGAGCAGATTATTATCGTCAACCTGTCGGGTCGCGGTGACAAAGACATCAACACCATTGCTGAAATAGAAGGGATCAAACTGTGAGTCGTTTATCCGCAACCTTTACCGCATTAAAAGCTGAACAGAAAACGGCGCTGATCCCGTTTATTACCGCAGGTGATCCACAGCCCTATGTCACCGTGGGGCTGATGCATGATATGGTCGACGCCGGCGCCAGTATACTGGAGCTGGGCATTCCGTTTTCCGATCCGATGGCGGAAGGCCCGGTGATTCAGGCGGCCTGCGAACGCGCCCTGGAACACAATGTCAGCCTCACCGATGTGCTGGGCATGGTGAAGGAATTTCGTACTAGAGATGCGGAGACACCGATTGTGCTGATGGGGTATCTTAATCCGGTGGAGGTGATGGGCTACCAGCGCTTCGCCGATGCCGCCGCCGAAGTCGGCGTAGACGGCCTGATTCTGGTGGATCTGCCACCGGAAGAAGGGGACGAGCTGATTCGCATTCTGAAGGAAAAACAGATCGATCCAATCTTCCTGCTGGCACCCACCAGCACCGATGCACGTATGCAGATGATCTGTGACCAGGCCAGTGGCTTTGTTTATTATGTCTCACTGAAAGGCGTGACTGGCGCCGCCAATCTGGATGTGGACGCGGTAGTGCAGAAAGTAAAGCAGATTCGCACGCATACCGGCGTGCCGGTGGGCGTAGGCTTTGGTATCCGTGATGCCGAATCCGCAGCTAAAGTGGCGGCGGTGGCAGATGCGGTTGTGGTGGGCAGTGCGGTTGTGAATCGCGTTGCAGAAAATGCCGATAACCCACAAAAAATTTCTCAGCAGGTGTGTGAACTATTATCATCCATGCGTCAGGCAATGGATAAAAACCCTAAATAAACAAGCGGGCAAGGCTGCTGCCGGCTTGTTGCTAAAAGGTCTGGAACTATGAACTGGTTTGAAAAATTAATGCCTTCGCGGATTCGCACCGAAGGCAATGATAAAAAAGGCTCGGTGCCGGAAGGTCTGTGGACCAAATGTGATGCCTGCAGCGCCGTGCTGTATCGGGCCGAGCTGGAGCGCAATTACGAAGTCTGCCCCAAGTGCAGCCACCATATGCGCATGAGTGCGCGGCGTCGGCTGGAGATGTTTCTTGATGAGGAACCGCGGGAAGAAATTGCCGCCAGTGTAAAGCCACTGGATATACTGAAATTCAAGGACAGCAAAAAATACAAGGATCGTATCAGCGCAGCGCAAAAAGCCACCGGTGAAAATGATGTGCTGATTGTCATCAAAGGCCAGGTGAAATCATTGCCTGTGGTGGCTGCAGCCTTTGAATTCAAGTTTATGGGTGGCTCGATGGGTTCAGTGGTGGGTGAAAAATTTGTGCGTGCCGCCAATATTGCGCTGGCCCATGACATTCCGCTGATCTGTTTTTCCGCCTCCGGGGGTGCGCGCATGCAGGAGTCGCTGTTCTCACTGATGCAGATGTCAAAAACCTCCGCGGTGTTGCAGAAAATGTCGCAACGGGGTGTGCCGTTTATCTCCGTAATGACCGACCCGACCATGGGCGGTGTGTCGGCCAGTCTGGCCATGCTGGGTGATATCAATATCGGAGAACCCAATGCGCTGATCGGTTTTGCCGGGCCACGGGTGATTGAGCAGACCGTGCGTGAAACCCTGCCGGAAGGTTTCCAGCGCAGCGAATTTTTGCTGGAACACGGTGCGATTGACATGATTATTGATCGCCGAGATATGCGCGACAAGCTGGCAAGTATTCTCAGCATGCTGCAAAACAAACCGGCCGCATAATCGAGCGATTATTTTCCGGCCCATCCACTGGCCTGTTATCGCAGGCCAGTTCAAAACTGAGCAGTAATACCACCACTATCAGCAGTAAAGATACTGAACCGAATGCGCTTTAATAGACTCGCCGACTGGCTCGACTGGCAGCAAAGGCTTAATCCCAGAAGCATTGATCTGGGCCTGCAACGTGTTGCCGAGGTTTTGCAGAAGCTGCAGCTGTCAGCGGATTTTCCCTGCCCGGTGATCACGCTTGCCGGTACCAATGGCAAAGGCTCGAGCGCGGCACTGCTGGAGTCCATTCTGAGCGAGTCTGGAGTGAAGGTGGGCTGCTATACCTCGCCGCACATTCTGGCCTATAACGAACGCATCCGTCTGCAGCAGCAGCCGGTGAGTGAGCAGTTGCTGTGTCAGGCCTTTGACGCCATCGACCAGGCCAGAGGCTCGCGGCCCTTAACCTACTTTGAGTTCGGCACGCTGGCCGCACTGCTGATCTTTGTACAACAGGAGGTGGATGTGGCGGTGCTTGAAGTCGGCCTCGGCGGCCGGCTGGATGCGGTGAATGTGGTTGATGCCGATGTGGCGGTGATCACCAGTATCGATATCGACCATGTGGACTGGCTGGGTGCCGACAGGGAAAGCATTGCGCGGGAAAAGGCAGGCGTTATGCGCGCCGCGCGCCCGGCGATTATTGCCTTCGATGACCCACCTGCCTCACTGTTACAGCATGCTGATGCGCTGGGGGTGAAGCTGATTCGCAAGGGCATCGATTATCAGTTTGGCTCATTGACGAGCGGCGGCTGGCAGCTGCAGTCTGCCAGCATCAAGCTGCAACAACTGCCCGTGCCCGCGCTGCAGGGTGAGTTTCAGTTACAGAACGCCGCCGCGGCCATACTGGCGATTGAGGCGCTGCGTGAAAAGGCAGGGCAGAGTCTTGACGGTGTGACCCCGCAAACCATTGCGCAGGGTCTGCAGCGGGTTCAGCTGGCGGGACGATTTCAGCAACTGGTACAGCAGCCGGCGGTGTGGGTCGATGTGGCGCATAACCGACAGTCGGCACAGGTGCTGGCGCAACTGCTGCAGTCGACAGCGTCGAGGTCCGCAAAGACGATCGCGGTGGTGGCGATGCTGGCGGACAAGGCGATTGATGAGGTGCTGCAGATGCTGCAGCCGGTGGTGGATAGCTGGTGCACTGCAGGGCTGGATGTGGCGCGTGGCCTGCCTGCAAAAAACATGGCACAGGCGGTGCGTGAGCTGCACGCAGGTGTTAGACTTAGCGCCTGTGAAACCGTGGCCGAGGCCTGTGCACTGGCACTTGAACAGGCGGCTGCAAACGACTGCATTATTGTCTTCGGCTCTTTCTACACGGTGGCAGAGGCGACAGCGTTTTTTACGACAGAGCATGATGAGTCGGCACAGGGCTCAGACGACTAAAGGCATGTACTGTCATACTGGAAATCGGATTGGATAAGAAACTCAGAAAACGTTTAATCGGCGCGATTGTGCTGGCCGCTTTTATGGTGATTCTGTTGCCGGAGTGGTTTGATGGCTCCGGGCATAAATCCCGCTACGGTGAGCAGGTGCAGATGCCGGAAAAGGCGGAGCTGAAACCGATTGCAGATTACATGGCGGCGCGGGACAGCGACGACACGATTAACCGGCAGATCAAACCGGAAGAATCCTCTATTCATGCCTGGGCATTGCAGGTGGGCAGCTTTTCGCAGAAACGTAATGCCGAGGCGATGCGCGATAATTTGCGCGCCAAAGGCTATGCCAGTTATGTGGATGTGCAACGCTCACCCGAGGGCGACAGCTACCGGGTACGTATAGGTCCCGAGCTGGACCAGCAGCAGCTTGAAGTGTTGCGTGAAGAAATCCGTCGTAAGGAAGACATTAACGGCATGGTGGTGCAACACCCATGAGTCCGAGCCCGGTGCGTGCAAACGCAACAGTCCCGATGTGTTTTATCCGCGTGATGCCAGTGAGGCAATTTGTTATGATTGCCGCTTTATACAACGGGGACGCTGAATGACACTGGTGGATTTTGCAATCGTTATTATCATTGCGGTTTTGCTGGTACTGGGACTTATCTGGGGCTTTGTGAAAATTGCGATTGCCCTGGGTACCTGGATTGCCGCCAGCATGGTGTCGTTTAACTTCGCACCCAATCTTGCGTCTTCCCTGTTAACCTCGATTGAGTCACCGCCGATGCGTCTGGCAGCGGCAATGGGCATTCTGTTTGTGCTGACCTTGATGGTGGGTGCAGTGGTGAGTTTCCTGGTGCGCCAGTTTGTCAGTAAAACCGGGCTCAGTGGACTGGATCGAGTGCTCGGTATGGTGATCGGCTTTTCTCTGGGGCTGGTGGTTGTGGTTGCACTGGTGTTCGTTGCCGGACTAACCCAGGCACCCAGCTACGACTGGTGGCAATCCTCCATTTTGATTGAACGCTTTGAATCACTGGCAACCTGGCTGCAGGGCTATTTGCCGGATGATGTGGCGAAATATTTTTCATATTAATTCAGGTCGAGCAGACTTGTTGTTGAGGTATCTATGTGCGGTATAGTCGGTATAGTTGGCCGAAGTCCTGTTAATCAATTGTTATATGATGCGTTAACCCTGTTGCAGCATCGTGGACAGGATGCCGCAGGCATTGTTACCAGTGACGGTAACAAGTTTCATCTGCGCAAGAGTAACGGACTGGTAAGCGATGTGTTCCGTGCCGATAATATGGTGCAGCTGGTGGGGCATATGGGAATAGGCCATGTGCGTTACCCCACGGCGGGCTGTTCTTCAGCCGCAGAAGCCCAGCCGTTCTATGTGAACTCGCCCTACGGTATTGCGATGGCGCATAACGGCAATTTAACCAATGCGGCTGAACTTAAAGCTCAGTTGTATCAGGATGATTTACGCCATATCAACACAGAATCCGATTCGGAAATTCTGCTCAATGTATTTGCTCACGAGCTGCAGGCGCTGAATAAACTGCAGGTGACTTCAGAAGAAATTTTCAAAGCAGTTGAAGCGGTTCACCGTCGCTGTCGCGGTGGTTATGCGGTAGTCTCCACTATTGTCGGCAAGGGCGTACTGGCGTTTCGCGATCCTTTCGGCATTCGCCCTGCCTGCTTCGGTAAACGCGAAACCGATGAAGGCGTTGAATACATGGTGGCATCGGAAAGTGTTGCGCTGCATGCACTGGGTTTTAAACTGGTGCGTGATCTGCAGCCGGGCGAAGCAATTTATATTGATATTGAAGGTAATCTGAGTACACGCCAGTGTTCGCAGGATCCGAAAAATGTGCCCTGTATTTTCGAGTATGTATACTTTGCGCGTCCTGACTCAATCATCGATGATATTTCAGTGTACAAGGCGCGTCTGCGTATGGGTAAAACTCTGGTACAGAAAATTCTTAAAGAGCGTCCGCAGCACGATATCGATGTGGTGATTCCGATTCCCGACACCAGCCGTACCGCGGCACTGGAAGTGGCGTTTCATCTGAATGTTAAATACCGTGAAGGCTTTATCAAAAACCGCTACATCGGGCGTACCTTTATTATGCCGGGACAGACCCAGCGCAAGAAATCGGTACGCCAGAAACTCAATGCCATAGATCTTGAGTTCAAGGATAAAAATGTGTTGCTGGTGGATGACTCAATTGTGCGTGGTACCACCTCCAGGCAGATTATCCAGATGGCGCGTGAAGCCGGTGCTAAAAATGTCTATATGGCCTCGGCTGCGCCCCCGGTGCGACACCCCAATGTGTATGGTATTGATATGCCGTCACCAAAAGAGTTTGTTGCCGACAATCGCACTATCGAGGAAATTACCCAGGAGATTGGTGCCGACTGGCTGATCTATCAGGATCTTGCGGACCTGGTCAAGGCGGTACAGCACAGTAATAACACCATTAAACAGTTTGACTGCTCCTGCTTTAATGGTGAATACATCACCGGTGATGTAGATGCTGAATACCTCAATCATCTGGAGCAATTGCGTTCCGATGCAGCGAAGAGCATGCGTGAATATGCCGATACGCTGGCGGGCATAGACCTTTACAGTAACCAGTAATGCAGTCAGCGGTTATCGGTATCAAGGCTACGATCACTGGCTCGCGCATGGCGTTTGCATTGCTGTTATGTGTATTACTGCCCGGCATGGCTGTGGCCGCCGACGCGGCCATACCGGACAGGGCCAAAGTAACCGCATCGACATCAGTCGCGACTGAAGAATCGTCAGATGAGGCGCTGTTTGCCAAAGCAGTCAGTCTGTCGGAGCAACAACAATGGGCGGAGGCGGAAAGTCTTTATCGTGCGTTGTTGAAGGCCCGTCCGCAGTGGCCGGAGCCAAAAAATAATCTGGCAATTGTACTGTTAAAGACAGGCCGTCTGGAGCAGGCCAAGCAGATGCTGGAACAGGCGGTGGTGAGTTCGCCGAGTTACCGTGTCGCACAGACTAACCGCAGCCTGCTGTATAACTACCTGGCTACCCAGGCGTATCACAAGGCGCTGGGTGAGTCCGCGGAGCTGCAGCCGCCGGCGCTGGCCCTGATCGGGCAGATTCATCAGAACATCAAGCTGGTTGAAAAGCCGGTGCAGGTGATTGTTGAAAAGCGGGTTGAAGTGCCGGTGGAAGTGATTGTAGAAAAGCCGGTGATTGATCGCAGTGAGTTTGTGCAGACTGAACAGGTGGATATAAGCGCCGAGCGTAATCAACAGATCAGGCAGCAAATCCAGCAACAGTTAACACGCTGGTCGCAGGCATGGTCGGCGGGTGACTATGCAACCTATATACAGACCTATGCCAGCCAGTTTGATCCGGGCGACCCTGCCACCAGCCTGGCGGAATGGAAAAACATCCGCCATGCAAAACTGAAATACGCCAAAGACACCCGCGTAACACTCGATAAACTACGGGTATTCGTAGAGGCATCGGCGCAATATGCACTGGTTGAGTTTGTACAGGCGTATCGTTCAGCCAGTTACAGCGATACGGTGCTGAAACAGCTGTATATGACAAAAAGCGATAATAACTGGCGTATACTCTCTGAGAGAGTGATTAAAACCTATTAATCTGTGTGCATTTTATGAAATACCTGGCCATTTTTTCTCTGTTGCTACTGACATCTGTCAGTGCGGCCAAAGAGCCGCATCCGGAAGTGCGTCTGCTGGATGCGGTGCAGTCCATACAGACATTACAGTTCGATAAGGCTGAGCAGCAGCTTAATCAACTGTTAATCGAGCGGCCGGACTTCAAGCTGGCTCAACTGGTGTATGCCGATGTGCTGATGGCAAAAACCGGTGCGCTGCCGGATGTGGGCGAGGGACTTAAACAGTCGGAACACAGATCATTGCTGCTGACTGAAATCAGAAACCGTTACAGTGCCGCCAATGATGCATCGATTCAGAATAAATACCCGGTGGTGCTGGCGCGGCTGGATAGTCATTATCGCCATTCCATCGTGGTGGATTTGAGCAAGTCGCGTTTATATGTATTCGATACCGCCGGTGAAACCCCGTTGCTGATCGATGATTATTTTGTCTCTATGGGGCGCGGTGGTTCAGGCAAGGTGAATGAAGGTGACCTGAAAACGCCGATGGGTGTGTATTTTGTGCAGTCCTATATATCGCCGACACAACTGGCAGACAAATACGGTTCCGGCGCCTATCCGATCAATTATCCCAATGCCTGGGACCGTCTCAATGGTAAAACCGGTCACGGCATCTGGTTACATGGCACACGCAGCGGCACCTATAATCGACCGCCGCTGGCATCCGAAGGCTGCGTGGTGTTGCCTAATGAAGACCTGCTTCGGGTCGGTTCCTATATAGACCTGAAAAACACACCGGTACTGATTGGCGAGAACATACAATGGTTGCCCCTGTCACAATGGCAACAGCATCAGCTTGTCTTTAACCAGATTCATCAGCAATGGGAAACAGACTGGGAAAGTCTGAATGTTGAAAACTATCTGGCGCATTACTCCACGCGTTTTTATAGTGGCAAGCAGAATTATTTCAGCTGGGCAGAGCATAAACGTCGGGTTGCACAGTACAAAACCTTTGTCGATGTCGAGTTATCCAATCTCAGTCTGTTATTGCATCCCAATGAGGATGTGATGGTGGCAACTTATCTGCAAAGCTATAACAGTGATAACTTTTCCAGTCAGAGCTGGAAGCGTCAGTACTGGAATCGTGAGGCGGATGGTCAGTGGCGCATTGTGTTTGAGGGTGAGATTGCCGCACCGCTAACCGAACAACTGGCGCGTAATTAACGCGCCAGGTTTTGGCCTGATAAAATCAGCGGTGATAGCCTATTGCGCGGTCAGCGACTGTTGCGGAATATGCTGTACCAGCCACCTCACCAGATCCGTCCAGATACGATCGACTTGCTGTGGCGAGGGCATAATGCCGGCATAGGGCAGCTCCACTGTCACCACCGGAATGCCTTCCTGCAATGCCGCATAGTTGCCCAGCGAGCCGGGGTAGGTGCCAAGTAAATTCAGATACAGAGGTCCCAGCCGCTGCGGTGGTTTTGGCGAGCCATCGAAATCCACTACGCCATAAGGCGCATGTATCGAAACAATCGCATCCGGTTTGAACTCGTTAATCAGCTGTATCAGCCAGCGGGTTTCAGCTTCACTTGCAGGCTGATCACCGGGGTAGCGGCGCGGGTCGCTATAGGCGCGTTGTTTCCAGTAGTCGAGGCTGTCGGTGAGGCTGCCGTTATTGGGGAAGTTGCGGTTCAGATCAACCCCGTTGGCATTCATGCGCTGCGATTTGCTGCGCAGTAAACCATCGGGATTTACCAGCGGTGCCACTTTCCAGTGAAACAGTCCGCTATGGTGCCGGTCGAGTATCTGCATCCATTTGAACATAATGGTCACCGATGAATACTCATCGCCATGGATGCCACCGAGTAATAAAATTCTTGCCTGGGGTGCGCGTCTATCCAGTAGAGGTGGATATTCTTTAATCAACAGTGGCTGCTGTTGATGGGAGTTGAAACCGGAGAGCGTCAGCTGGCATTGCAGGCATTCATCCAGTGTCACGCTGGCCAGTTTGCCGGAAATATTGATGCAGGACTGATGCGCATCGATGCTGGCCGATGCCGGATAATTCACAAATAAAAAAAATGTCAGCAGATAAATGCGTGTTAGCATATAGTCAAACTTGTTAAAATTTCAGCACCGGGTTAATTAATTTGTAACCGGGTTGTAAAAAAATATGTCAGCAGTCAGCCGAATTATTGTCGATATAAGCCAGCAAAAACTGCTTGCGCTGAACCCGCAGCAGCAGGTGTTGCTCGAGTATGCGGTGTCCACCTCACGCTATGGCGTGGGTAACCAGGACGGCAGTTTTAAAACGCCGCTGGGTGAGCATAGTATCGCACAGAAAATCGGTGATGGCTGCGCCAGTGAAGAGGTATTTATCGGCCGCCAGCCACAGGGTTTGCTGAGTGCTTTGCAGACGGCGGGCGTAAGCCTGCCGGAGGATATTATTACTGCGCGCATTCTCAGGCTGCAGGGGCTGGAACCGGGCATCAACCAGGGTGATGGCATCGACAGCTATCAGCGCTATATTTATATTCACGGCACTGCAGATGAAGCTTCGCTTGGCCAGCCTGCATCACACGGTTGTGTGCGCATGCGCAATGATGATGTGATCGAACTGTTTGATCAGGTGGAGACTGGTTGCCGTGTCTCCATACAAGCATAAACGGAAACAAACCATGAGTGATTACGACGAATTAGAAGCCGAGTGGGGCCTCGCCACCCAGGCGGTGAGAGCGGGACAAAGCCGCAGTCATGAGCAGGAGCACAGTGAGCCGATTTTTCTCACTTCAAGTTTTGTGTTCTCGTCTGCGGCAGAGGCCGCAGCCCGCTTTGCCGGTGACCAGCCGGGTAATATCTATTCGCGCTTTACCAATCCAACGGTACGCACCTTCGAACAGCGTCTGGCGCGCATGGAGGGTGCGGAATGTGGCGTGGCCACGGCATCTGGTATGGCGGCAATTCTGTCCACCTGTCTGGGACTGCTTAAGAGCGGCGATCACATTGTCTCATCGCGCAGTATTTTTGGTACTACCACGGTGTTATTCAATAATTTCCTGGCGCGACTGGGCATTGAAACCAGCTTCGTTGATCTGACAGACCTGGCGGCCTGGGATAAGGCCATCCAGAAAAACACCCGCCTGCTTTTTCTGGAAACCCCGTCCAATCCATTGACAGAAATAGTTGATATTAAAGCGCTGGCGGATATAGCCCATCAGCATGATTGCTTACTGGCGGTTGATAACTGTTTCTGCACACCGGCACTGCAACGGCCGATTTCTCTGGGTGCCGACATTGTGATTCATTCCGCCACCAAATACATTGATGGCCAGGGGCGTTGCATGGGCGGCGCGGTGCTGGGTACGGAAAAAATTGTCGGCACCGAAGTGTACAGCTTTCTGCGCAGTGCCGGCCCCACCATGAGTGCCTTCAACGCCTGGGTGTTTTTAAAGGGACTGGAAACGCTGAATATCCGTATGCAGGCACACAGCCAGAATGCGCTGCAACTGGCGCAGTGGCTGGAGCAGCAGCCGCAGGTCGCGCGAGTGTATTACCCCGGTTTGCCATCGCACCCGCAACATGAACTGGCAAAAACCCAGCAGTCTGATTTTGGTGGATTACTGTCATTTGAATTAAAGGGCGGCAAGGATGCGGGCTGGGCTTTGATTGATGCCACGCAAATCTGTTCGATCACCGCCAACCTGGGTGATGCCAAAACCACGATTACCCACCCGGCGACCACCACCCATGGCCGCCTTACGGATGAACAGCGTCAGGCATCGGGTATTGCCGATGGACTGATTCGGCTTGCCGTGGGGCTGGAAGATATTGAGGACATAAAACGTGATCTGGCACGGGGCATGTAAGGCGATGTGTTGCTAAAGTCCTGCGGCCCTTTTCAGCTGGCTGATTAAACGCTGCGTTTGTCAGCCAGATTGTCAGATGCACATACTTGCTGCCGACGCTCAGTCGTGCGGCGCCCATTGCGTTTATACAGGTTATCTCAGTGCCCATATTAGACAAAGCCATGACTACCCAGAACACAGTGCCATTAATCCTGGTGGTGGATGATGACGTGGTGGTGCGCAATATGATGACCAAGCTGTTGCGCAAACAGGGTTATGATGTGATAGAAGCCGGCAATGGCGTTGAAGGTGTTGAGTATTTTGCTCAGCACCAGCCGGAGATGGTGCTGCTTGATGTGATCATGCCGATGATGAATGGCTTTGAAGCCTGTCAGCACATGCGTGAGCTGGATACGGAATCCAAGGTGTCGATTATCATGCTCAGCGGGCTGGATGATGTGGTATCGGTGGACAGGGCGTTTGAAGTCGGTGCCACGGATTTTATTACCAAGCCGATTAACTGGAGCCTGTTTTCACAGCGGGTTCGTTATGTGTTGCGTGCACGGGAGATGAACCTGTCCCCACACAAAAATCGCCAGCGCATTGATCATGCACTCAATACCGCCAGGCTGGGTTACTGGGACTGGGATCTTGCAACAGGCGAATTCAGTATGCCACCAGGTACACTGGTCATGCTGGGTATTGATCGTAATCAGCGATTACAGCTGGATGATCTGCTTAACTATGTGCCAGAGGAAGACCATGAACGGGTGGCCTATGCCTTTAACGATGCCCGACAGCGGGGTACAGGCTTTATGCTTGAGCACCGCATGCAGGGTATGGATAACAAGGAACGTTATGTTTACCAGCATGCCGATGTGCAGATGGGTGCGGATAATAAACCTGCGTATGTACTGGGAACCATTCAGGATATTACCTCACTGAAACGGGCCGAGGATATGATTCTGCATCAGGCCTATCATGATCTGCTGACCGACCTTCCAAACCAGACCCTGTTCAAGGAACGGCTGACCCATGCCATCAAGGTGGCGGAACACTCCGGGCATATGGTGGCGGTGGTGATGATGGATATAGACCGTTTTCAGTTAATTAATGACAGCCTTGGACATGATATTGGCAATGAGCTGCTACTGGGCTTTGCCGGTTTCTTACGCGGTATCGTGTTTGAAGGCGACACCCTGGCCAGAATCAGCGGCAATGAATTTGCCCTGTTGCTGGAAAGTCCGGCTTCCACTGAAGAAATCAATCAGCTATTACAACAGATCCATCAGTCACTCAAACAGACCGAATTTGATCTCGCCGGTGAAGCGGTGGTGGTGTCGCTCAGTATGGGGGTCGCTCTGTATCCCGAGGATGAGCTGGATGCCGCGGGGCTGATGCAATGCGCCAATGCCGCCATGCGTAAGGCCAAGGGACTGGGCGGTGGACAGCAGCATTTTTATACTCACGATATGAACCGACGTGTCGACGACCGACTGCGCATGGAAAATGATTTACGTCATGCGCTGGAAAACGGCGAGCTGGAACTGTTCTATCAGCCGCAGGTGGATGCGCAGACACGAAATATTATCGCTGCCGAAGCACTGGTGCGCTGGCGACATAAAATCCATGGTCTGGTACCACCGATCCGCTTTATACCACTGGCCGAAGAAACCGGTCTGATTCAACCGCTGGGTGAATACGTCATGCGTCACGCCATGGCGCAATTAAAACAGTGGCATCAGATGGGGCAGCCATTAAAACTGGGTATCAATCTGTCGGCGCGTCAGTTTATGCAGCCGGATCTGGTGGAACAGGTGGCGCAGTTGCTTGCGGATTACCAGATTGAGCCGGCGAGCATTGATCTGGAAATTACCGAAACCATTGTTATGCAGGATGCAGAAAACAGTATCCGTAAAATGCACCAGTTGAAAAAAACCGGGGTGACATTGTCGATGGATGATTTTGGTACCGGTTACTCTTCGCTGAGTTATCTGCATCAGTTTCCGCTGGATGTGATCAAGATTGATCGTTCCTTTATCGAAGACATTCACGGTAATCCACAGGATGGCGCCATTGCACGTGCGGTGATTGCCATGGCACACAGTATGAATTTGCAGGTGATTGCCGAAGGGGTGGAAACAGAAACACAGTTTGCATTTCTTAAGCAGCATGGCTGTGAAATGATTCAGGGTTACCTGATATCACTGCCGCTGAGTGCGGCTGAATTTACCGTCTTGCTGCAAACCGGCAGCAAGCATGCAGATGCCCTGGGTAATACGTGACAGCGGGTGGACGGTCAGGTGACTGGCCAGGCTTACTGCTGCTCGGGCTGCCAGTCCACAGGAAAGCGCCCGCTGAGGATATAGGCAAAGGCGATTACTTCGGCGATCACCCGATACAGGTTCTCCGGAATCTCATCCCCCAGTTCGAGTTCTGCCAGCACTGACACCAGTTCCCCATCCTGCTGCAATGGCACACCATTTTCCTCGGCAATGCGTATGATTTCCTCGGCAATTTTACCAATACCGCTGGCACTGACCGTGGGTGCGCTGTAGCCGTCATATTCCAGCGCTACGGCAATCGGCTGTTTCTGTTGTTTCATATATTCTCGTCCAGCAGGTGTGTCCGGCAAGACAACACGGGTGATTCTTCACTGGCGCGGGTGCTGACCCGCATGCCGCTGACTGCAAATCCGGCCTTGCCCAGATTATCCTGCAACACTGGCAGCAGTGAGCGAACTCGGGCGCTGGTGGCGTCCTGTTCGCAGTAAAAAACACTGGAGACCTGGTTGTCCATCAGGTGAATATCCGCCTGCAATTTACCCAGGGTGTTAAAGCTGAAATAGAGGCTGAGCTTCCAGCTCTGTTGTGCCGGATCCTGTGCCGCGTTTTCCTGCTCAATGCGAAAGTGTACGTCGTGTGCCTGGTCTTTGTCTTTCAGCAGTAAATTGAACAGCAACAGGGTCAGGCCATCCGCCTCGCGGCTCAGTGGCTGCAACTGAAAACTGCTGAGCTGACCCAGTGAACGTTCAACCTGGGTGGCCAGATCCAGCAGCATAAAACGGCTGTTGAGCAGGCTCATCAGCTCCTGGGTGTGCTGGGGCGAGCCGGTTTTGTGCTGCAATGTCTGGCTGATCAACTCCGCCAGTGCACGCACATCAGAGGAGATATTCGTCGCGGGCTGCTGGCCAGTCAGCAACTGTACCACCGGCTGCAACAGACTGCGTGGCAGTATCTGCATCAGTCGTTCGCTGAGACTGGCGTAGCTGCGGATGCTGCCCTGCAGCAACTGCTGTATCTGCTGGCGTTGTTCCGTTGACAGAGGCTCTGCCTCAATCCCGGCGGGTGCTTTGTTGAGGCCGCTATTATTGAGTAGCTGGCTAATGTTCAGCAGCAGCTGTTTGAAATCCTGGTTGAGATTGACGCTATTGCCACGGCTCAAGTTCTGTAGTTTTGATTCCAGAAAAATACCGCTGTTCTCGATCTGCTGTTTGAGCTGTTTGCCGTTGAGTTGCTCTACCGGTAGCTGTAAAGCAGTTTGCAGCTGGTTTAGCTGGTTGATCAGTTTTGCGGGTAGCAGATTAAGCCCCGGTTTATTATCAAGAATCGCCCGCGCTGTTTGCAGCGGCTGGCTAAAAGCCTGCTGGATGGCAATAAACTGGCGCAGTTTAATTTGCGCCAGCTGGACATGGGATAATGCTGCATTGCTGTGCGGTGGTTGTTTGGGGGCTAAAATCGATAGCAGCGGCAGTTTGCCCAGTTCCGCATCGCCCGCCGTCTTGACCAGCAGTTTAATCTCCTGACCGGTTTCCAGCTTCACCGGAGTTTTTGCCTGCAGGGTGTGCTCGCCCAGCTGTATCAGTACTTTTGACAGGGCATCACCCCCCTGCCGGGTGATGGCATTGAATACCTGGCCCACGCGCAGGGTTTCACTGACCCGGCTGATCAGCTCACTGGGCATACTGCTACTGAGTTTTATGGGCGGTATATTAATCATGCGTATGGCATCTTATACATAGTCTGTGATCTGGTCTCATTAGAGAGAGTGACAGTTTTTTGGCTGTCTGCCCAGTCTCATATGACTGTATCGGCCAAAACGCTGAGTTATACAGGTGAAAACACTGTCGGATAGTGACTGCTTTGCAGTCTCGGCGGGCCTGGAAGCTGGTTGTCTGTATAACGACGTGATGGCCCTGAACAGCATGGGGATTGATCTATCTTATTGAAAATTAATGAATTAACACTATGCTTAGAGCAAGTTTGATAGTTGTGTGCGGGTTTTTTTCAGTGTGTTTGTGGGATAACTGAAAAAATACGGCACACTCTTTGCATTTATTGCGATTAACAACAGGGGTAGCTGAATGGCTGACGAAGAGTTAGAAAACAACGACGAAAACACCGAAGAAGAGGGCGGCAAGAAAAAACCCGGCCTGGTCAAAATTGTACTGCTGGTCAATGGGGCATTGCTGATACTTGCGTTGATTATTGGTCTGGTGGTGTTTTTTATGAGTGGCAGTGATGAAGAAGCTCAAGCGGAGGATAATGAAGTGCTGGGTGAAACCCTGGCCGATCCTGCCGCAGAAGAGGCTGATGCACCGATTGATTCCGGACGACCTATTTATATTCCGCTGAATCCCGCCTTTGTGGTTAATTTTGAAAATCAGGATCAGGTGAGTTTTCTGCAGGTGGATATTCAGGTGATGACCTATGATCCACGGGTGGAGCCGGCGCTGACTACCCACATGCCGGCGGTGCGTAATGAACTGCTGTTGCTATTAAGCGGCAAGCAGTACCATGAAATCAATACCCGCGAAGGTAAGCGCGCGTTGAGCCGGGAAGCCATGAAGGTAATACAGGATGTACTTAAGTCGGTGAATGAGCCCAATAGCATTGAAGCTTTGTACTTCACCAGTTTTGTAATGCAATAGAAGATAAATATGGCAACCGCAGATGTATTAAGTCAGGACGAAATCGATGCCCTGCTACACGGGGTAGACGATGGAGATGTGGATACCGAAGGTGAAGACCTTAACGACGGTACCGCGCGCTCGTTCGATTTTAATTCACAGGAACGTATTGTGCGTGGGCGTCTGCCGACGCTGGAAATGATTAACGAACGTTTCGCCCGTTACTTCCGTGTCAGCATGTTTAACCTGTTGCGCCGTCAGGTGGAAATATCGGTGAGCGGTGTGCAGATGATGAAGTTCGCGGAATATGTACACAGCCTGTATGTACCCACCAGTTTGAATATGATCAAGGTTGATCCTCTGAAAGGCACGGCGCTGTTTGTGATTGACCCCAAGCTGGTATTTATTGTGGTGGATAACTTTTTTGGTGGCGAAGGTCGTTTTTATAACAAGATTGAAGGTCGCGAATTTACACCCACTGAACAGCGGGTTATCAGCATTCTGCTGGAACAGATTTTCAAGGACCTGGAAAGTGCCTGGAAACCGATCAAGCCGCTGAAGATGCAGTATCAGTCGTCTGAAGTGAACCCGCATCTGGCGAATATCGTCAGCCCCACGGAAGTGATTGTGGTGAGCACCTTCCGCCTGGATCTGGAAGGTGGCGGCGGTGATCTGCATGTCACCATGCCGTATTCAATGGTCGAGCCCATTCGTGATCTGCTGGATGCCGGTGTGCAGTCCGATGTGTCGGAAATTGACGAACGCTGGCGTATGTCGCTGCGTGATGAAATTTTCGAATCCAAGGTGGAAATTAAAAGTCAGCTGGCGGAAATTGAAATCAATCTGGCCGACGTGAATAAACTAAAAGTGGGTGACATCATCCCGTTTGATATGCCGGACCGGGTAGTGCTGGATGCCGAGGATATTCCACTGTTTCGTGGTGAGCTGGGTGTATCCCGTGGTAATGCAGCCATCAAGGTTGTCGAGCGAGTGAGTCGTAAAGAGTTAAATTACGTTAATGAAGCCTCTGATTAAGTGTTGAGAATAAAATTATGAGCGATGAAGAAAATACAGAATCTGTTGACGATGTCTGGGCTGATGCACTCAATGAGCAGGCAGAAACCGAAGCCGCGGACACTGCAAGTTTTAATGAGCTTAAAGATGAGAGTGTGCCTGGTTCCGATGTGAATCTGGATGTGGTGCTGGATATTCCGGTTAACCTCTCAATGGAAATTGGTCGCACCAGAATCAGTATTCGTAATCTGCTGCAACTGAATCAGGGCTCGGTGGTTGAACTGGAACGCCTGGCGGGTGAGCCGATGGATGTACTGGTCAATGGCACCCTGATTGCACGCGGTGAAGTGGTGGTGGTGAACGAAAAATTCGGCATCCGCCTGACCGATATTATCAGCCCTGCTGAGCGGGTTAAAAAACTTCGCTAGGCTGCTTAGCGATGAAGTCTGGCAGTGAACTTTATCAGTGGCGTCAAGCGCATTAATTACAGAAGACTTTTCCTCAATATGAAAAAGCGTTTTAGCAATCTCCTCTGTGTTTTTATCAGCAGTCTGCTGGCCTGGCCAGTGCTGGCAGAAACACCAGTCGATCCCATTGGTCGCAGCAGCTCTATGGATGCTTTTTCGCTGAGCAATATGCTGAATATGTTTATGGGGCTGGCGATTGTCGTTGCGCTGATTCTGGGGCTGGCCTGGATATTGAGAAAATACGCTCGTTTGCCCGGCAATAACCTGACGGATATGAAAGTGATCGGCGGACTCTCACTGGGTACGCGTGAAAAAGCGGTATTGATTGAGGTTGAAAACACCCGTCTGCTGATCGGCGTGACGCCGGGGCATATCCAGACGCTGCATGTGCTGGGTGCAGCGGGCGAGCAACCCTCGGCGTTTGATAAAACCCTGCAGCAGCTGCAGCAGAAAAATGGCGATCGTCATGACTAGCTCCATGACCAGACTGTTACTGCTCCTTCCTATATTACTGCTGTTCAGTGAGCCGGTGCTGGCCGAGGCGGGTTTGCCTGCGCTGGTCATTGAAGACACCGCCTCCGGTGGTAAATCCTATTCGCTGTCATTGCAGGTGCTGATGTTTATGACAGCGCTGTCGGTACTGCCGGCACTGCTGTTAACCATGACATCCTTTACCCGCATTATTATTGTACTGTCGATTCTGCGCCAGGCACTGGGTACGGCACAAACCCCGTCTAATCAGATTCTGATCGGGCTGTCGCTGTTTCTCAGTTTTTTTATTATGGCGCCGGTTTTCAGCCAGGCCTATGAAAATGCCTACCAGCCCTATATCGCCGAGCAGATCAGTGCCGATGAAGCGATTGTGCGCCTGAAACAGCCGTTTCATAAATTTATGATCGAGCAGACCCGGGAAACCGATGTTCAGTTATTCGCCAACCTGGCGGGTGACGAAGCCTATGATGGCCCGGACGCAGTGCCTATGACGGTGTTGATGCCGGCGTTTCTGACCTCCGAACTGAAAACCGCGTTTCAGATAGGTTTTATGCTGTTTATTCCCTTCCTGATCATCGACCTGGTGGTGGCCAGTGTGCTGATGGCCATGGGTATGGTGATGTTGTCACCGCTGATTATATCAATGCCCTTCAAGCTGATGCTGTTTGTGCTGGTGGATGGCTGGAGCCTGGTGGTGGGTACTTTAGCTGCAAGCTTTGTAGTTAGCTGATAAAATCCGCACCTTTCGAGTAGCAGGTGGCGCAATGAAGCAGATTCGTATGTACTGCACCCGCTCCTGTCCCTATTGCCAGCGGGCAGAGCGTTTACTGAAAAAACGCGGTGTAAAATACATTGATAAACTTGACCTGGGCGGTGATCGCAAACGCTGGAAAGCCATGGAGCAGGAAACCGGGCGCAATACGGTGCCGCAGATCTATATCGGCACACTGCACGTGGGTGGCTTCGATGAGCTGGCGGAACTGGATCGCAGCGGTCAGTTAACGTCACTGCTTGGTCAGTGAATATTAGCCCTAGCTTATGGGATATAGACCCCATTCCTGTTAATCAATAAGATTATCGGTTAACGCCTAACCTGAGGATTTCGCGTGGATTTTTTACCCCTATTTTTCGATATTAAGCAAAAACACTGTCTGGTTGTCGGCGGCGGTGAAGTTGCCGCGCGTAAGGTTGCCCTGTTATTAAAGGCTCAGGCCCGGGTCACGGTGGTATCACCGCAGCTGGGACGGGAGCTGAGCGAGATGCTGGGCAAGCAGTCCTTTACCCATGTGGCACGGGAATTTGCTGAATCGGACCTTGAACCGCGGCCGTTACTGATATTTGCCACCACCGATGTGCGCGAAGTCAATCAGCAGGTGTATGAGCTGGCAGAGACTCGCGGCATTGCGGTGAACATTGCCGATGATCCGGCCCATTGCAGCTTTATCACGCCGTCGATTATCGACCGTTCACCGGTGCAGATCGCGGTTTCCACCGGCGGTGCCTCACCGGTGCTGGCGCGGATGATCCGCACCAAGCTGGAAGGCTGTATTCCGGCGGCCTATGGCCGACTGGGTGCGCTGGTGTCGAATTTCCGCGAGAAGGTCAAGGCGCGCTTTGACAATGTGAATCAACGTCGCACCTTCTGGGAGCATGTGCTCAACAGCACCATTGCCGATCGGGTGTTCAGCGGCCATGAAGAGGAAGCGGCAAACGCCCTGCAGCAGGCGATTGACGAAGCCAAAGCGGAACCGGAGTTCAAAGGTGAGGTGTATCTGGTGGGGGCGGGGCCCGGTGATCCGGACCTGTTGACCTTCCGCGCGCTACGCCTGATGCAGAGCTGTGATGTGATGGTGTATGACCGCCTGGTGTCGCCGGCGATTCGTGCCATGGTGCGCAGTGATGCGGAGCTGATTTATGTCGGCAAGAAACGCGACCAGCACACCATGCAGCAGGAAAATATCAATGAACTGCTGGTGCGCCTTGCCAGAGAAGGCAAGCGGGTGCTGCGCCTCAAGGGTGGTGATCCGTTTATCTTTGGTCGTGGTGGTGAAGAAATTGAGCTGCTGGCACAGGAAGGTATTCCATTTCAGGTAGTGCCGGGGATTACTGCGGCCGCCGGTTGTGCCGCCTATGCAGGCATTCCATTGACCCATCGTGATTATTCACAGGCCTGCGTGTTCGTCACCGGCCACCTGAAAGACGGCACGGTGGATCTGAACTGGCCGGCGCTGGCGCAGCCCAATCAGACCGTGGTGTTCTATATGGGACTGCATGGTGCGCCGACCCTGTGCAAGGAAATGATTGCCCATGGCATGCCGCCATCAACCCCGGTGGCACTGGTACAGAAAGGCACGCGCCCGGACCAGAAAACCATTATCGCCACCCTGGATACGCTGGAAGACACGGTGAAAAACCACAAGTTCGAGCCACCCACCCTGATTATTGTGGGTGAAGTGGTGTCGCTCAAAGAGAAACTGGCCTGGTTTAACCCGCAAGACACGGTTGAAGGTGAGGCGGTGAAAGCCAGCCAGTGGTAGCGCGTTTTACAGCCATTTAAGGCCGTTCTGATGTTGCTGAGTGATAACTCAGAACGGCCTCAAGCGACAAATACGTAAAAGGTGGCGCGGAGTTTATTTCCGATGCCCTGCCCATCGACAGGACCGCTTCAAATAAGCAGTCATTTTTCGCCCTGGCTGCTCAGCCTAAGCCGCTGCTCAAACTTACAGTGTTTTTATCTTCTGTAATACATTCTGTGCATGGCCTTCCGGGCTGACTCCGTACTCTACATCCACCAGTCTGGCGTTTTTGTCGATAATAAAGGTGGAGCGCACTATGCCCATTTTCTTCTCGCCATTCTTTTCTTTTTCCTGCCATACACCATAGGCCTCACACAGTTTACCGTCGGTGTCCGCCAGCAGGTTAATCTTCAGGTCAAATTTGTCGATAAATGCCTGGTGGCTCTCACAGGAGTCCTTGCTGACACCGAGAATCACCGTGTCATGGGCATCAAACTGTTCCGCCAGTGCAGTGAACTGGTTAGCTTCGATGGTGCAGCCGGGTGTGTCATCTTTGGGATAGAAATACAGTACGATATTTTTATGCCCGCTAAAATCGCCAAGTTTTACCGACTGATTATGCTGATTGACGCTATTGAAATCCGGTGCGGGGCTGTTGGTCTGTAGCATGGGTGATCTCCATTGTGTATCTGATCTGAAAGAAGAATAGTTTGATAGCGAATAAACCAGCCACAACACGGCAGCCTTATTATTAAGCCACTGTTACTGACTATCCGGTGCAGTTTAATCAGTGATACATGTACTGTAAATGCCTCTATACTCAAACAGATACAGCACAGTTTAATCGAAGAAGGTATATGCAGTTTTATAAGCAGGTCATCTGGCCGGTTATAGTCGGGATAGTCCTGATATCCGCCCTGGTCTTTTCCAGCAGCCTCTGGTTGCTGTATAACGCTGCCTATCAGAGCGAGCTGCGGCACCTGCAGCAGTCAGCCAAAACCACTGCCAGCCTGCTGGAAGCGGTAGCGCAACATGATCGTGAATTGTATGGTGAGGGTAAGGCCGAACTGGCTTATGAAATGGCCATGCAGCAGATACTCCAGGGCTTATTTGCGGTGCAGTATCAAGTGGATGATGTGGAGCTGGTGATCGGTTATCTTGAAGATGCTGAGTTACAGCTAATAAGTTCCAGCATACGCGAGAGTGGGCAGCAGCCAGCGGTCGACTATGATGGGCGTTATGCACAGCCTATGTACCGTGCGTTGCAGTATAACGAGTCGGGTAGTGACACCTTGTTAGATTATCACGGTAACCAGGTACTGGCAGGTTATGCTCCGGTCAACGGCCTGGATATTGCGCTGGTATTTAAAGTCCCACTGGAAAAAATGCAGTTACCCTTCGCGCGGGCAGCCGCCTGGGCGCTGTTGATTTATGGCCTGATGCTGGCCGTTTTTATAGCGGCATTTCTCTCCTATATCAGGCGCCAGCGGCGCCACCGGAAGCGAGAAGAACAACGCTTCGCTTCAATCATAGAACATATTCCGGCGATGATTTATATGAAGCGCGCTTCGGATCTGAGCTTTGTGCTGTTCAATAACACCTGTGAACAGCTTTTGGGTCTCAAACGTGAGCAGGTTCTCGGTAAAACAGATGCCGACTTCTTCCCCAGAGAGCAGGCTGAAAGTTTTAACCGTGATGACCGCGCTGTATTGAATAAAAAAGGCTACTGCGATATTGCGGAAGAAGTGATCGATGTGCAAGGCGGGGGCAGGCGGATTCTGCATACACGTAAAATTGCACTCAGAAGCAAGGATGGGGAGGCGGAATTTTTACTGGGTATATCTGATGATATCACTGAGCAAAAACAGAATGCAGCTCTGCTGGCAGAGTCTAGTCAGCTGATCAATACCGTACTGGATTCGGTGTCGGTGATGATTGCCTATATGGATACACAGATGAATTTTTTACGGGTTAACCAGGCCTATGCACAGACGGATCACAGAACACCCGAATATTTTGTAGGCAAGAATCATTTTGACCTCTATCCACATGCTGAAAATGAAAAAATATTTCATCGCGTAGTGGAAACCGGCGAAGCCTATACCTGTAAATCAAAGCCGTTTGAATATGCATGTAATCCGGAACGTGGGGTTAGCCACTGGGACTGGACACTGTCGCCGGTGAAAGATACGGACGGTAATGTGCTGGGTGTGGTTCTGTCGCTGCTGAATGTATCGGAACACATTAATACGGTGGAAGCGTTGCAGGTCAGTGAATTAAAGTTACGTGAACTTAATGAGTCACTGGATCGCGAAATAGCGGAACGTACAAAAGAACTTGAAGCCCAGCTGCTAAGAAACGAACTGATACTTAATACGACACAGGAAGGCTATTTTGCAGTTGATGATAATGGTCAAATACGGGTGGTGAACCCGGCTTTCTGTCGCTTGCTGGGATATACACAACAAGAATTATTGTCGATGAGTATTCCAGATTTCGAAGTGCTGGAGGATGCCGAACAGGTTGCGAAGCATATCGAAAAAATAGATAAAAATAGTCATGATATTTTTGATAGCAAACACCGCTGTAAAGATGGCAGGATTAGAGATGTTGAGGTCAGTGTTAACAAGGTAGAGCTGGCTGGCGAAAAGATGTTTTATGCATTTGTACGCGATATCAGTAGCCGTATAGAAAATGAGCTTGAGCTGATTGCTGCCCGTGATGAGGCACAGAGAGCGAATTATGCCAAGTCGGAATTTCTGTCACGCATGTCACATGAGTTACGTACACCAATGAATGCCATACTGGGTTTTTCGCAGGTTTTGCGATTGCAGGAGCTCACCACATCACAGCAGGACTTTATTGATGAAATCATTATAGCGGCCAACCATCTACTGACGCTGATTGATGAATTGCTTGATCTGTCGCGTATTGAGGCGGGTAACATGGCACTGGCTATTGAAGCAGTTGATGTAAAGAATATGCTACAGCAGGCGTTGAAAATTGTGCAGCCGATGTTAACCGAAAAACAGATAGAGTTGCATATTGAATGTCAACAACCAATGCTGATGCTGGCAGACAGAACACGGCTGTTACAGATTTTTTTGAACCTGTTATCCAATGCCGCCAAATATAATAAACTTAAAGGCGAAATACACATTCAATGCAAGCCCGTCGATGAGTACCTGATGCGTGTCTGTATTGCCGACACGGGTATCGGTATTGCCACAGAGAATATTGATAAATTGTTCCAGTCGTTTGAACGTCTGGGGGTAGAAAAAACAGGCATTGATGGTACCGGTGTGGGGCTTGCGCTGTCACAGCAGTTGGCGCAGCTTATGGGTGGCAATGTGGGAGTCAGTTCAACCCAGGGCAAAGGTTCGACTTTCTGGTGTGATATGCCGTTGGCAAGGTATACAAACCAGGCCAGGCCAAATGAACAAGCGGCAAGTAATAGTCCTGTGTCGAGCATTGAAGATAAACAGATGGTGCTCTATATCAAAGATAACCCGGCGAATCTGAAGGTGGTTGAGTCACTGTTTCAGTACCACAGTAACCTGTATCTGCTGACGGCCTGTAATGGCATATCCGGTCTTGAGCAGGCTCAGCAATATCAGCCGGATGTGATTCTGCTGGATATCAACCTGCCGGATATTAATGGCTTCAATGTGCTGAGCCGTCTTAAAAATGATGAAGCAACATGGCATATTCCTGTGGTGGCTTTGTCGGCAGATGCCATGCCGCTGGATATTGAACGCGGCATAAAAGCGGGCTTTGTCGATTATCTAACCAAACCGATTAAACTGGATCTGCTGTTACAAACCCTGGATAAAGTACTTAAAACTGCAAATTAGCAGAATATATTGCGCTATCGGGAATGCTCACGATTACGTGGTAGGAGCATTATAATTTATTTTACCTTGACCCTGTGCGGCTCTCATGTCGTCTTTAGCCTGATGTAGCAGAAAATCATGTTCCGGCTTTTAGCTTTTAGATGCACTTCGATATTACTGTTCACGTGTCGAGATAAACATCGGCGGGTTTTTACAATATTTCAGTTATTTTATTTGTGTTCATCTCGTAATCGATTTATGTTATTGGGATTCTCATAAAAATAACGGATCTGCCAATGAAAACAGTGAGCGACATAATGGTTAGCGATGTCATCTGCGTTAACGAGTCGGAGTCGGTGTATCAGGCGCGGATGCTGATGAAAGACAGGGGAGTGCGTCACCTGCCGGTTATTGACAGTGGCAGTGGACATTACATTGGTGTGCTGACGCAACGCAGTTTGCTGAATCATGCCTTTAATTTGGTGGAAAAGTTCGGCTTAAGCGGCTTGCAGAAACGTGAACAACGAACGCAGGTAGGCGAGATTATGAACAGGGATAGTGAGTCGGTCACGCCGGATACGGATCTACTCAGTGCGGCGCAATATTTTACTGATAAAAAAAGCAGTTGCCTGCCGGTGGTGGAAGATCATCAACTCAGGGGAATCATCACCTCGGTTGATTTTGTTAAGCTGGCTGCGCATTTGCTGAATCAGTCCTGATGAATATCGATCATCTGACGACAGCAGGGCCAGTCTTGTGCCTGGTGTGTAGCTGGAAAGAAAGCAGGCAATCTGAGCCTGGTTTCAGTTCAGGCCGCCGCCTCATCTTCGAAGCGCATCATTTCAAAATTCCAGTTATCGTTTTCAATACGCAGAATCAGGCAGGAGGGGCCGCCATTGGTGCGAGTGGCACCGGCGGCACCCGGGTTGATCACCCAGGGTAATTGCCCGTCATCTACCAGCATTTTATGCGTGTGGCCGTAGACAATGGCCCTGGCGTGAGGATGCGCCGCGCGCAATGAAGTATGGTCGGGCTTGTGCATGCCGTGTTGATGGCCGTGTTCTATTGCCAGTGTGCCACCGGGCAGCTCGATCTGTGTTACCGCTGGCAGGCTGGCGACGATCTGGGTTTCAATTTCAGCCCACAGTCCGGGCGCATCATTATTGCCGGCAACGGCTGTGACCTGTGTGCATATCTCATTGAGCTGTGACAGCACATGCGCGCCACAGATATCACCCGCATGTACAATCTGCTGGCAACCGTTAATGGCGCGCAGGATCTGGCTATTGATACTGCCGTGTGTATCGGAAATGATCGCCACACGATAGGTGGATGAGTTGTCGGAATCGGTTATCGCCAGGTCTGTCATATCGGCTCAATCTTGCAGGGCTCTGTGAATAAAAAACGCTATGCTATTTTTTTGGATAGAGTGGCGTTTGCAGCCTTTCATTCTAGTTGAGCTGATGGCTTAATAAAACCCCTTAAGAAAATGGCTATTAAGTTCTGGTTATTATAGAGGCGTCGTGGTTATGGGAATAGTTAATGCAAAAAAGCCCGACTATGTCGGGCTTTTTTGATATGACCGATTGCTTTAATTAGTTCAGAGGGCAACCCTGTTCATTAAAGTTTACCAGTGCTTCAATCAGGTCGCCGAAGTCCTGGCCGTCGATGCTCTGTTGCAGATTACTGACAATTTGAGTGTAGCTCAGGTCATAGCTGACATTGCCTGACATGGCATTTAAATAAGCTGCTGTTGAGTGACGTGCCGCAGTATTGATCTTACCACCCAGTGCAGATAATGCCTGAAGCAGGGTTGGGTCAGTTACCAGGCCTTCGCCTTTAACGCGTACACTGATAATACGGTCGAATACGGTTGAGTATGGTGTATCAGGTGTTACTACCGCAGGCCATGAGTCAAAGTGATGCGGTTGTTTCCAGTAGCCTGGAGTACAGCCGTCGCCACCGGTAATGACAGGCTCACAACGAATCCATGCATTGTCGTTAGCAGTCAGATATCGAGTGTGCACGGTACCTGCATCGATATCGATAGCGGTGGTGCTAACTGATGCAATGTTTTCTATAGTGCCGTCTTTGCCATCGCAAATCCCAGGTGCATCTACAGTAATACTGACTGACTGGTCATTCAGGATAACTGCTTTGTCCGGCATGCTGGTGTACAGGTTCAGAAGTGGGTCTTCTACCAGGATGTCTGTTAGATCATAGTCATAACCTGGAAAACAGCCAGTTAATGTAAATCGGTATATAGCGCCATTTGAAATACTGACTGCTTCTGCTTCAGTATTAGCATCGTGCCAGGTTAAACCACCATCACCACTTACTTCTTTTACAAAGTCAATGCATGGGCTGAATGCGTAAGAGAGACCAGGCAGGCACATCAGGGTTAACACAGTCAGTGTTTTTTGTAGAATATTCATTATCATTTGCTCCGTTTAACAATTCTTTTTCAGCTAACGGGTCTAGTGTCACAAGAGGCAGTTCTGCATTCCCTTGATAGATTTTAGCAGCCTTCCCTGATAATAGTTATTTTATAAAATTTATTAAGTAGATGGATCACCTGTTCGGGTGGCATCGGACAAGCGGTAATATATTCAGTAACCAGGTATAGGTTGGCTTAATACCAGATTCATAACTTATTCGAATTTTTGACGGGCTTTGTGTGGGGAACCGGTCGCATGCAAAAACGGCCACTGAAACCAGTAGCCGTTATGCGGTTAAGATTTAGCCGAATTTATCTCGCTTGATTCATAGAATCGGAATAATCATCAGTGCAACGATATTCATGATTTTAATCAGCGGATTGATCGCCGGGCCCGCGGTGTCCTTGTAGGGGTCGCCCACGGTATCACCGGTAACCGCCGCCTTATGTGCATCCGAGCCTTTGCCGCCGAAATTACCATCCTCGATGTATTTCTTGGCATTGTCCCAGGCACCGCCGCCGGTGGTCATGGAAATAGCCACAAAGATGCCGGTGATAATCGCCCCAATCAGCATACCGCCCAGGGCTTCCTTGCCCAGTAAGACCCCCACCAGCACCGGTACCAGTACTGGCAATAAGGAAGGAATCATCATCTCCTTGATTGCGGACTTGGTCAGCATATCAACTGCTCTGGAATAATCCGGCTTCTGACTGTAGTCCATAATGCCGGGCATTTCCTTAAACTGACGACGTACTTCATTGACAATGCCACCGGCGGCGCGACCCACGGCTTCCATGGCCATGGCGCCGAACAGGTAGGGCACCAGACCACCGATAAACAGGCCGATAATCACCATGTGGTTGGATAACTCGAACACCGTGTTGCCGCCGAGGTTATGAGTGTAATCAGCGAACAGCACCAGTGTGGCCAGGCCTGCCGAACCAATTGCATAGCCCTTGGTCACTGCCTTGGTGGTGTTACCCACCGCATCCAGCGGATCGGTGATATTGCGAATCTCATCGGGCAGTCCCGCCATTTCCGCAATGCCGCCGGCGTTATCGGTGATCGGGCCATAGGCGTCCAGCGCGACAATCATACCGGTCATGGAAAGCATGGCAGTGGCCGCGATCGCGATGCCATACAGCCCCGCCAGGTAATGCGCGCCCCAGATCGAGGCGCATACCGCCAGCACCGGCAGGGCGGTGGATTTCATTGAAACCCCAAGGCCGGCAATCACATTGGTGCCGTCACCGGTGGTGGAGGCCTGGGCGATATGCCGCACCGGGGCATACTCGGTGGCGGTGTAATACTCGGTAATCAGCACCATCGCGGCAGTTAGCACCAGACCAATCAGCGCGCTGTAGAACAGGTTAATTGCGCTGACATTTTCGCCGCTGATCATCAGCCCGTCACCCAACATGCCGGTGGTAATCGGGTAGAAGGCGGCGGCGGCCAGCAGGCCGGACACTATCACGCCACGGTACAGCGCGTTCATGATCTTGCCGCCTTCATTAACCCGCACAAACAGCGTGCCGATAATCGAGGCAATAATTGAGGCGCCACCCAGCACCAGTGGGTACATCACCGCCTGACTGCTGTCGCCGGTAATCAGCAGACTACCCAGTAACATGGTGGCGATAATGGTGACTGCATAGGTTTCAAACAGGTCGGCGGCCATGCCCGCACAGTCGCCTACATTGTCGCCTACATTATCGGCAATCACCGCCGGGTTGCGTGGGTCATCTTCAGGGATACCGGCTTCTACCTTGCCGACGATATCCGCGCCCACATCTGCGCCTTTGGTGAAGATGCCGCCACCGAGTCGGGCAAAGATAGAAATCAACGAGCCACCAAAGGCCATGCCCACCAGGGCGTGCAGTGGGTCGCCGTAACCGGTGCCCAGTAGTATGGCGTAATAGCCGGCTACACCCAGCAGCCCCAGACCTACCACCAGCATGCCGGTGATTGCGCCGCCGCGGAAGGCTACCTGGAACGCGGCATTCATGCCGTTTTTAGCGGCTTCAGCGGTGCGCACATTAGCGCGTACCGACACATTCATGCCAATGGCCCCGGCAGCACCGGAGAAAATCGCACCGATGGCAAAGCCGATGGCCGTGGCCCAGTCGAGACTGAAGCCCACTACCAGAAACAGTAATACACCGACAATAGAAATGGTGGTGTACTGGCGTTTCAGGTAGGCGATGGCGCCTTCCTGAATCGCCGCCGCAATACGTTGCATTTCCTCATTGCCGGCTGGCTTTGAAACGATGCTGAAAATGGAAAGAATGCCGTAAGCGATGCCGATAAAAGCACACACCAGAGCAAAGATTAGTCCGTCGGACATGGCTGACCCCCGTTATTATTGTGATAGACCACTTTTTTAATAAGTCAGATTTGTGAAATGCTGCTAAACCTGGCTCTTCGAAACCAGTTGGATAACAACGGCTGAGGCAGTGGAAGGCCCCGGCAATTATTAGGCAACGTATACGTGGCATATCAGCGGCGGTTTTGCTGTGCGGTTGCTGAGGCGTTACGCGATTAGCATATACCGCAGCCTTCACGAAGAGAGCCGCTGCCTGATATGTCAGGCATAAATACGGTTTAAACGAAAGGCTGCAGAAGCCCTTCGTTTAAACCGGTTACAGCAAATTAAAGTGGCGAATTAGCTAGCGCCAGTTAAATCTGCCAATTAAATGTCAAACGGTTCGAGTTTTTTATCCACCGACTGCAGCTTAAGCGTTACATAATCCGGCAGGCCGTTATCTTTATAGGGAGGGTAGGCTTCGCCTTTGATTAATGGATACAGGTAATCCTTGCACGCCCGGGTAATGCCAAAGCCATCATCGCTGATGTATTCCATAGGCATCATTTTTTCCACATTGGCCACTTCCGATAGTGGTGCCTGGCCAATTTCCCATTTATAGGGATTATTGGACAGTCTATTCACCGTGGGCATTATAGAATTATGACCCTCAAGGGCAAACTCAACTGCCTTGACGCCCAGTGCATAGGCCTGTTCCACATCGGATTGCGAGGCAAGGTGGCGGGCTGCGCGTTGCAGATAATCGGCCACGGCCCAGTGGAATTTGTGCCCCAGGGCCTCCTTGATCATATTCGCCACCACCGGTGCTGCGCCGCCCAGCTGGGCGTGACCGAATGAATCGCGGGTACCCTGTTCGGCAAGGAAGGTGCCGTCGGGCCAGTGAGTGCCTTCCGATACCACGATGGTGCAGAAGCCATACTCTTTAACCTTGGCGTCCACCTTGGCCATGAATTTGTCTTTATCGAATTCTACTTCAGGGAAAAGAATCACCACCGGGATGCCTTCGTCTTCAATTAGACCACCGGCCGCGGCAATCCAGCCTGCATGACGACCCATGACTTCGAGTACAAAAATCCTGGTAGAGGTTTTTGCCATGGAGCGTACATCGAACGAGGCTTCCAGTGCAGACACCGCAATGTATTTGGCAACCGAGCCAAAGCCGGGGCAGTTGTCGGTGATGGGCAGGTCATTGTCCACGGTTTTGGGTACATGAATGGCCTGAACCGGGAAGCCCATTTTTTCCGACAGTTGAGATACCTTGTAACAGGTATCGGCGGAATCACCGCCGCCGTTATAGAAAAAGTAACCAATATTGTGTGCTTTGAAAACCTCGATCAGGCGTTCATATTCCGCCTTATTATCTTCCAGGCTTTTTAATTTGAAACGGCAGGAGCCGAAACCACCGGAAGGCGTGTGCTTGAGTGCGGCTATGTCTTCTGCGGATTCCTTACTGGTATCGATCAGGTCTTCACTGAGTGCGCCGATAATGCCGTTGCGGCCGGCATAGACATTGGCGATTTTATCCCCGTGCTTGCGTGCAGTTTCAATCACACCACAGGCGGAGGCGTTGATCACGGCAGTCACACCACCGGATTGTGCATAGAAGGCGTTTTTTGCGCTCATTATCAGGTATCCTCGTATCCCACATTTGCTAATTATTGTTATCTAATATATGCGGCGTCTGGCATTGCGCGCTGCGTCCGCCGGTTATCCACCCGGTATATTTATCCGGCGTATAACCACAGTTATTTTTGGGAAATCATAATGAACCAAGCCAGGGCAGGCGACAAATCAAGCTTATTTATGCCTGCCCTAGTGATGGTTATAGTACGCTGTGTGGCTGGAGTCTATGGCAGAAACACGGGCAGCGGTAATTGACCGAGTTGCTGTCCTTGCCATGGCGCTCTGCCAGTAAGCAGGACCTACCCCAGTCATCAGTCGAGTGTGTTTAGTGCCGGGTATGTGCTGCGGTACCATTAAATCCCTGCCCCGCTGTATATTCATGCCAATACACTGTAAAATCGCGATTCGCAAAATTAAGCAGGTTGTCTTCATGACCGACGTGTCCGCCGGTTTACACATCGATTCCATCAGTTGCAGCAGAGGTTACAGAGACCTGTTTGAGGGGCTGTCATTCAGTCTGTCGGCGGGGCAGGTGTTGCGCGTGGAAGGCCGTAATGGCAGCGGTAAAACCAGCCTGTTGCGGATTATCGCGGGGCTGGCCCAGCCGCTACAGGGGAACGTGCTCTGGCAGGGGCAGAAAATCAGCCACCCGGAATCCGACTATTTCCAGCAGCTGCTGTTTATTGGTCACCGGCCAGGCATCAAGTTCGAGCTGACGCCACTGGAAAACCTGGCCATGGCGGTGGCACTGAATGGCAGCAACGAGGCCATGAGCCTGGATGATGCGCTGTGTCAGGTGGGCCTGTATGGCTTCGAAGACACCCCCTGCGCGCGTCTCTCGGCCGGACAGAAGCGTCGTGTGGCGCTGGCACAGCTGTACCTCAGCAATGCCCGGGTGTGGATTCTGGATGAGCCCTATACCTCGCTGGATGTGGCCGCAGTGGCGGTGCTGGAGCAGCGTTTTGTGCAGCATATCGAGCAGGGCGGGATTCTGCTGATTACCTCTCACCAGCCAGTAAAGCTTGATGCTGGTGAGCAATTCCGGCTGCGACTGCCGAATACCCAGCTGGAGGCGCTGTGATGACACCATCCACTGGCAGCGCGTTTGTGGCGCTGATCAAACGCGACCTGATGCTGTCCTACCGGCACCGTAATGAACTGCTGAATCCACTGCTGTTTTTTGTCATCGTGGTGACCCTGTTCCCGCTGGGCACTTCGCCGGAAAAGCAACTGTTGCAAACCATGGCGCCGGGGGTGATCTGGGTGGCGGCATTGCTTGCCGCGATGCTTTCGCTGGACAGCCTGTTTAAGGCAGATTATGAAGACGGCACCCTGGAGCAGCTGCTGCTCAGCCAGCATGCCAATGCATTGCTGGTGCTGGCGAAGATTTTCAGTCACTGGCTGGTGACCGGTGTGCCGATTATCCTGATGGCGCCTCTGCTCGGCCTGTTTATGTTTCTGCCGGCGGAGGGTATAAAAACCCTGATGCTCACCCTGCTGCTGGGTACGCCGATTCTCAGTCTGGTGGGTGCGATTGGTATGGGCCTGACATTAGGATTGAACCGCGGCGGCATGTTGTTGTCTCTGTTAGTGCTTCCCCTGTATATTCCTGTGCTGATCTTTTCTGCAAGTGCAGTCGATGCCAGCCTGGCGGGACTGGGTATAAAGGGGCAGCTGTATTTTCTCGGGGCCTTGCTGGTGCTATCGATAACCCTGGCGCCGCTTGCGGCGGCTACCGCACTGAAAATCAGTATTGAATAACCCGTGATTTATTTGACTTTAAGTATGTGTATATGAAACTACCCGCAATCGTTCATAAATTTTCATCACCCAGAAATTTCTACAGTATGTCGGGCAAACTGATTCCCTGGCTTGCCTGGGGCTTTGGTCTGACCTTGCTGGCCGGTCTTTACTACGGTTTTTTTGTCGCGCCAGCGGATTATCAGCAGGGCGAAAGCTACCGCATTATGTTTGTACATGTGCCAGCCGCCTGGATGTCGATGTTCATCTATATGGTAATGGCCAGCAGTGGCGCGATCGGCCTGATCTGGCGCATTAAAACCGCCGACCTGATGGCCAGCATGAGCGCACCCATCGGCGCCGCGTTTACCTTTATTGCACTGGTTACCGGCTCGCTCTGGGGCAAGCCCATGTGGGGTACCTACTGGGTGTGGGATGCCCGCCTGACCTCCGAGCTGGTCTTGCTGTTTCTCTATCTGGGCTTTATAGCACTGCAGGCCTCGATTGAAGACCCGCGCAATGCAGCCCGTGCCGGTGCGGTGCTGGCCATCGTCGGCGTGGTGAATATTCCCATTATTCATTATTCAGTGGAATGGTGGAGTACCCTGCATCAGGGTGCCACGGTGAGCAAGCTGGATAAGCCATCAATACACATCAGTATGCTGATTCCGTTATTGCTGATGGCCGTTTCTTTCAAATTATATTACCTGGCCTCGGTATTGATGCGCGGCCGCGGTGAAATTCTGCGTCGTGAGCAGAACAGCCGCTGGGTCAGGGATATTGTGGCTGCGGAAACGCAACCCGGGGGAGTGAAATAATGACAGCCAGTGAATTTTTTCATATGGGCGGTTATGCCTTTTTTGTGTGGAGCTCCTATGGCATTGCCACGCTGTTACTGGGCTGGATGTTTATCAGTCCCATTTTCAGGCGCAAGCAGATTATCCGCGAGCTGCGCATCAAGTACCGTCAGCAGGAACGCCAGCAGCAGGACAGTCCTGCTGAGCACTGACTTTAAGCCATTGTGATAAAGGCCAGGCTGCGGCCTGACCGGAATAACCGCTGAAGCCGCTTCAGCACAATCGAAGTAAACGAGAAAATCATGACGCCACGCCAGAAACGAATGACTTTTGTTGCCATGCTGATCGCCGGTGTCGGTGTGTTTATTGCACTGATAATGATGGCACTCAACGAAAACATTAATCACTTCTACAGCCCCACCGACATAGTGGAGGGCAAGGCCCCCGAGAATCACAGTTTCCGCATTGGCGGGCTGGTGGTGGACGGCAGTGTCAAACGTGCCAGCGAGGGTCTGCGCATTGACTTTGACCTGACCGATGGTGCCAATAATTTCACCGTGCACTATGCCGGTATACTGCCGGATCTGTTTCGTGAAGGGCAGGGCATAGTCGCCACCGGTAAGCTGCAGGGAAATGTGTTTGTGGCTGAAGAAGTGCTGGCAAAACATGATGAAAACTATATGCCGCCGGAAGTGGCGGAAGCGCTGAAAAAATCCGGCAAATATGACGCCGCCAAAGACATGGAGCACCCGGCGGATATTCCCGTCGGTCAGGATGCCAAAGCAGCACCGGCAAGCTACACCACGGGAGCGGAATAATGATTGCTGAAATTGGTCACTTCGCGCTGATTCTTGCCCTGTGTCTGGCTATTGTGCAATCAGTGGTGCCGCTGGTGGGGGCGCATAAGCGCTATTCGTCCTGGGTCGATGTGGCCCGCCCCGCCGCCTATGGCCAGACCCTGTTTATTACCATCAGTTTTATCTGCCTCACCTATACCTTCCTGATTGACGACTTTTCCGTGGCCTATGCTGCGCAGCAGTCGAACACCGAACTGCCCACCGTGTATAAAATTTCTGCCGTGTGGGGCGGCCATGAAGGCTCGCTGCTGATGTGGGTCTGGTTCCTGGCCATCTGGTCGGCAGCGGTGGCCTATTTCAGCCGTTCCATGCCGGCGCTGATGCGCGGCCGGGTGATTGCGGTGATGGGGCTGGTGAGCATCGGCTTCCTGCTGTTTACCCTGCTCACCTCAAACCCGTTTGATCGTGTGTTTCCGGCACCGCTGGAAGGTCGCAGTCTGAATCCGTTATTACAGGATTTCGGCCTGATTATTCACCCGCCGATGTTGTATATGGGCTATGTCGGTTTTGCCGTGGCCTTTGCTTTTGCCATTGCGGCGATGATCGGCGGCCAGCTGGATTCTGCCTGGGCCAAGTGGTCGCGCCCCTGGACCATGGTGGCCTGGGTGTTTCTGACCATCGGTATCGCGCTGGGCAGCTGGTGGGCCTATTACGAGCTTGGCTGGGGCGGCTGGTGGTTCTGGGATCCGGTGGAAAATGCCTCCTTTATGCCCTGGCTGGTGGGCACCGCGCTGATTCACTCACTGGCAGCGACAGAAAAACGCGGCGTGTTCAAGGCCTGGACTGTGCTGCTGGCGGTATTTACCTTCTCCTTGAGTCTGCTCGGAACCTTCCTGGTGCGCTCCGGCGTGCTGACCTCGGTGCATGCCTTTGCCAATGACCCGGAACGGGGTATTTTTATTCTGATGTTCCTCGGCGTAGTGGTCGGTGGTTCACTGATCCTGTACGCCTGGCGGGCGCCGCAAATTCGCAGTGCAGTTAAAGTGAATATGCTGTCCCGTGAAAGTGGCCTGCTGATCAATAATATTCTGCTGGTGACCGTGGCGGCATCTGTGCTACTGGGTACGCTGTATCCACTGGCGATGGATGCACTGGGTGCAGGCAAGATTTCGGTGGGGCCACCGTATTTTGACGCCTTGTTCGTGCCCTTGACCATTCCTGTTGCCATGCTGCTGGGTGTGGCTGCACTGGCGCGCTGGAAACAGGACAGCTTCAGTCGACTGGGCCACAAGCTGCTGCTGCCGTTTGTGGTGAGTATCCTGCTGGGCAGTGCACTGCCCTATATGCTGCTGGATGAGGTGAAGTGGGGCGCACTGCTGGCTTCAATTCTGGCGATCTGGATTACCATGACAAGCCTGCAGGGTATCTATGACCGGGTGGCCGGCAAACAGAATAAATGGCAGGCACTGCTTAACACACCGCGTGGTTTTTATGGCATGAGCTGTGCCCATATCGGGGTCGCAGTATTTGTGGTGGGCATTACTATCACCAGCCTGTACAGCACAGAAAAAGATATTCGTCTGGCGCAGGGTCAGGCCTACGAGATTGGCGATTACAGCTTTGTGTTCGAAGGTGTCTCCAATGTTAGTGGGCCGAATTACCAGGCCACCGAAGGCCGCTTTAGCGTGGTCTATCAGGACGCGCCGCTGACCCAGCTGCATTCACAGAAGCGTCTGTACAATGCCGGCGGCATGCCGATGACAGAAGCAGGTATAGATCCCGGCTTCTGGCGTGATCTGTATGTGTCACTGGGTGAGCAACTGGATACTGAAGGTGCCTGGAGTGTGCGCATTTATCATAAGCCGTTTATTCGCTGGATCTGGCTGGGCGCGCTGATTATGGCGCTGGGTGGCCTGATATCGGCAACCGATAAACGTTACCGTAAAACCGTAAAACACGCACACAGTAGTCGTGCTGCAGCAGGAGTGGTCTAATGGCGCGGTATGCTTTACTCATTGGTTTCTTTATTCTGGTGGGCGTGTTTGCAGTGGTGCTGGATCGCATGGGCAAAGGCGAGTACAACCCGCGTGATATTCCCACTGAATTTATTGGCAAGCCAGCACCACAAATCCATGTGCCGACGTTGTTTGACGCAGATAAAATCGTCAATACCGATCAATTTCGTGGTCAGCCGTGGTTGTTTAATGTCTGGGGCACCTGGTGCCCGGAATGCTGGCGTGAACATGCGTTTTTAATTGAGCTGAAAAAAGCCGGTGTGCCTGTCGTTGGCTTGAACTGGCGTGATGAGCGCAGTGAGGCGATTGCCATGCTGAATCAACTGGGCAATCCTTTTGTTGAAATTGGCTTCGATCCTGACAGCAGTGTGGCGATGGACTGGGGTGTCTATGGTGCACCGGAAACATTCCTGATTGATGCACAGGGTGTGGTGATTGCCAAGCATGCCGGTGGACTGACAGCGGATATATGGCAGTCAAAATTTGCCGCTTATTTCGAGCGTGCGGCAGGGAGTGAAGATTCGCAATGAAAATACTGAGCGCTTTGTTATGCCTTTTTCTGTTCAGCTTCAGTCTGGCATTGCAGGCAAAAGTTGAAAGTCGTGAATTTGCCAATGAGCAAATGGAAGAGGACTACAATACGCTGGTTGCCGAGTTGCGTTGTCTGGTGTGTCAGAACCAGAATCTGGCAGACTCCAATGCGGAGCTGGCGCAGGATATGCGCGCCAAGGTGTACAGCATGTTGAACCAGGGCAAAAGCAAAACTGAAATTGCCGATTTTATGGTGGCCCGCTATGGTGACTTTGTGCTGTATCGCCCGCCCGTTAAATCCTCCACCTTTATGTTGTGGTTTGGCCCGTTTATCTTTTTGCTGATAGGTGCGGTGATTGCCATTAGCTATGTGCGTCGTCAGCAAAACAGTGCGCAAAGCGTGGTGGTGGATTCACAAACACAGAAAAGAGCCCATTCACTGCTGGATGATGACTAGTTAATCTGGCCAGAGCACACAACAGCGGTTTATGCGGTGTGCTGATCAGGCTGAAAATAATTTAATCGCGGAAAATTTATGATCAGTTTTATTCTAAGTGTTATCGCCCTGGTGGTACTGGCGTTGCTGTTTGTGGTGCCGGTGCTGTTAAGAAAAAACCAGCCAATGACCGAAGATTATGATGACTACAATGTAGCCATCGCCAGAGATCGTTTAAAGGAACTTAAACAGCAGCGTGATGACGGTGAAATCAGCGATGAGATTTATCAGCAGTTGCATGATGAACTGGAAACCACGCTGGCAATTGATCTTGATGCGAACCGTGATGCGGAATCAGAAAAAGTCTCAGGCAAGGTGGCTCGCAATCGTTTTATTCCAGTACTGATGATGCTTGCCGTGCCGCTGCTGGCGGTGGTGATATATGCACAGCTTGGCAACTTCGATGCCGCTACAGGCAGATTGACCGGTAATACATCGATACCGGCTGGTGAGGGCCGAGGCGAGATGACTATCGCCGAGGCGGTGGCAAAACTGGAGCAGCGTCTACAGGAACAACCGGACAATGCCGAAGGCTGGTTTATGCTGGGCAGAACCTATATGCGGCTGCAGCAATACCAGAAGTCAGTCGAAGCCTATGAAAAACTGATCGCACTGGTGGGTGAAAACGAGATACAGGTCATGCTGGGTTACGCGGATGCGCTGGCAATGAGCGAGGGCGGCCAGTTAACCGGCGCGGCCTGGCCGATTGTGAAAAAGTTGCAAACCATGGATCCACACAACCCGACGGTTTTATGGATGGTGGGTACCGCTGAAAGTCAGCGCGGCAATTTTAAGCAGGCATTAATATACTGGTATGAGCTGCGGCCGATGCTGGGGGAAGAGCCTCAGGCACTGGCTCAACTCAATCAACTGATCCGCGGTGTGGAAAAGCAACTGGGTGCTGATCTGGTGGCGGAGTTAAAAGCCGAATTGCCGCAGCCCGCAGAACAGGCTGCAACTGCTGCGGACAGTGGGCCGGTTGCAGAAATTACCATTACCGTTGACCTTGATCCACAGCTCAGAGACAAAGTGCAGCCGGATGACACACTGTTTATTTACGCCAGGGCGATTGACGGTCCACCTATGCCGCTGGCCGCGCTTAAACTAACCGCCGCCGAACTGCCGGCACTGGTAACCCTGAACGACAGTATGGCGATGCTGCCTGAAATGAATCTGTCAAAGTTTAAAATGGTTAATGTGACCGCGGTGATCAGCAAGTCCGCCCGACCCGGTATCCAGACCGGTGATTTATATGTTGAGCATGGGCCGGTTAATGTGTTCGACAGAGAGCATGTGTCGCTGTTGATTGAAAAAGTTAAATAAACCCTGATTGATCCTGACTCGGCAGGTGGCTCTGATCAATGCTGGCCGCCCGCCTGAAGCTTCTCCAGGCTTCTGAAAAGCGGCTCGTAGAGTGCTATATTAAGTATGTGTCTATTGTTGTTTAACAGGAGGCTATTCCCATGAATGTTTCATCAGAGTCATTTCCCCATGCGCCGAAAGGCTGGTCGATAGAGTCCGCCAAGGATGTCGCCAGTTCCGATGGTATCACCATGACCGACGACCACTGGCAACTGGTGGGCGCGCTACAGGAATATTACAAAAAGGTCGACCACCCTAAACTGCGTCAGGTAAAAGACGCGCTGGATGAAAAATTTCATTCCCAGGGGGGGCTTAAGTATCTACATCAGATTATTCCCTCCGGGCCGGTGGCAGAAGGTTGCAAACTGGCCGGGCTGGATATCCCGCCCGGGGCGATCGATAAATCCTTCGGCAGCGTTGCCTAGGGTACCTCTGAATAATGATGACATATCTCTGGCTCACAGGTGTGTTCGCAATCAAGGCAGTGTTTTGAAAGCAGGCTGAAGCCTGGTGAAAAACACTAACGCAGAGTGCGGACACACCTGTAAGCCCCGCAAGGCGAGGCCTGAAACGCGCATCTACGGTGTGGCCTACATGGATGTAGGTCAGGGGCGTGAGCAGGAGCGGAAGCTTTGTGCTTCTTGTAAAGGACCGGGCCATTCACTGCGAAGCACGCCTAGTAGCTGCACGCTTCAGGTCTCGCAGAGACATGCCAGCATTGTTCAGAGGTACCCTGGAGACGCCTGCCGCCTTAGATGGCGGCTGTACCGGTTCCGGTGTAGCCGCCTTTTTCCGCCACTGACAAGTAGTCGATAGGCATTGCTTTTTTGTGCTGAATGCCCGCCTTTATTCACATATTAGCTGGTTGATTAGTATATTCTTATGTACTATAGCTGCTCAATTATTGATTGGTTAAATGACTGGATGTGTCGATTATGAGTGAAAATGAACTACACCACGTTGTTATCGTGGGTGGTGGCGCGGGCGGCCTCGAACTGGCGACCCGACTGGGTAAAAAACTGGGCAAACGTAAAAAAGCGAAAATTACCCTGCTGGATCTAAATCGTACACACATCTGGAAACCGCTGTTACACGAAGTCGCCGCCGGCACCTTCGATTCCTACGAGAATCAGGTGGAATATATGGCACAGGCGAAGAGCAATTATTTCGAATACCGTCTGGGGCGCATGTATAAACTGGATCGTGAGCAGCGCATTGTCTATGTCGCGCCCACCCATACCGACAGCGGTGATGAAATCATTCCTGAGCGCCAGTTTCACTACCATACACTGATTATGGCGGTTGGCTCGGTGAGTAATGACTTCGGCATCGAGGGGGTGCGCGAGCACTGCATGTTCCTTGATACCAAACGTGAAGCCCAGTCGTTCCAGACGCGCCTGATGGAAATCTATATCAAGGCCAATACCCAGGCGGCACCCATCAAGCCGGGTCAGCTGGATGTGGTGATTGCCGGCGGTGGAGCTACCGGCATTGAGTTGTCTGCGCAGCTGCACAAGGTGTCGCGCCTGTTTACCGCTTACGGTCTGGATCAGATCAACCCTGCACAGATTCAGATTCATATCGTGGAGGCAGCGGAGCGTATTTTATCCGGCCTGCCACCCAAACTGTCCAGCGCCACCCAGGCGGAGTTGAGCAGGTTGAATATCAATGTGATTACCAACGAGCGAGTGGTGAAGGTGGATAAGGACAAACTGGTGACGCACACCGGGCGCGAGATTCCCGCTGCGATCAAGGTCTGGGCCGCGGGCATCAAGGCGCCGGATTTCCTCAAGCAGCTGGATGGACTGGAGGTTAACCGGATCAATCAGCTGGTGGTGAGACAAACCCTGCAAACCACCGAAGATGACAATATTTTTGCCTTGGGTGACTGCGCGCAATGCGACTGGCAGGAAATGCACAGTTATGTGCCGCCACGGGCGCAATCTGCTCATCAGCAGGCATCGATGCTGGTGAAATCGGTGTGTGCTCGACTTAAGCACAAGCCCTTACCCGAATTCAGATACAAGGATTATGGCTCACTGGTGTCACTGGGCAAATACAGCACCGTGGGCAATCTGATGGGGGGCATTACCGGCACCGTCATGGTGGAAGGTTTTGTGGCGCGCATGGTGTATCTGTCACTGTACAAACTGCATCAGCTGGCATTATTCGGTTTTTACCGCACCGCGATGTTGAGTGTGGCACATACTCTGCGCGCAACAGTACATCCCGAAATAAAACTGCATTAAGCCGAATCAGCTTGCAGGCCTGTTTATGTTTACAGTGCCCGCGTGCAGTTCCCGCCAGCTACTTAGCTGATTGTTTGATTACAGTCAGTCAGCAAGGCCGTTATATCCATCATTAATCAGTCATATGAAAAACTGGCCGATAAAATACAAGCATGTATAGATTATCTGTTGTAGCTGAGTACAGCAAACGGCTATGTGATCGACAGCCCGGTGTAGACAATGCCGATCTCAATCTGTAACTTCGCTTGCTGCTGGCGATTCCCAAAAAGCCATTTAACCTGTGTGTGGAAAAGGTATACTATCGTGCAGATAAATCAGGCGGAGAAATGATCAGGTGAAGTTCACGATTGAAGAATTCCGGGCATGGAAACATAAAAAAGTGACCCTGCTGGGTATGTCCGGTGTGGGAAAAACCTACCTGTCGACCATGTTAAGAGACAGTCAGTGGTTTCATTTCTCCGGTGATTACCGCATAGGCACCCGTTATCTGGACGAAGCCATACTGGATATGATCAAACAACAGGCGATGCAGGTGCCGTTCCTGAAGGAGCTGTTACGCAACGACTGGATTTATATCCGTAATAATATCAAGGTGCATGACCTGGGGCCGGTGCTGAGTTATGTGGGTAAACCGGGTAACCCAGTGCTCGGCGGTGTGGAACTGGAAGATTTTATCCGGCGTCAGGCGAAGTACCGCGAAGGTGAAATTGCCACCATGTTTGATGTGCCGGAATTTATCGACAAGGCGCAGAAAATCTATGGCTATGATCATTTTGTAAATGATGTGGGCGGCAGTTTATGTGAACTGGATGAGCCGGGGGTGATTGAAACCCTGGCAGAGCATACACTGATTTTATATATTCAGGTCACCAATAAAGCCGAGGAAGAAAAGCTGATAGCCCGTGCGCAGAGTGCGCCCAAGCCGCTGTATTACCGGGCGGATTTTTTACAGCAACAACTGGCAATCTACCTGCAGGAAAATAATTTACAGTATGCTGCGCAAATGGATCCGGATGAATTTACTCGCTGGATATTTCCACGGCTGTTCCATTCGCGTATTCCACGTTATGAGAACATCGCCAAACAGGGTTACACCGTGACCTCCGAAGAAGTCGCACAGGTCAGGAATGAGACAGATTTTCTTAACCTGCTGGAAACCGCCATTACAAGACAGGGAAAATAGCCATTTTTCGTGATACTGAATTTGTCAGGCATAAGCTGCCTGTTTTGCCTATGTTGTTAACCTGGAATTAGAAAGACAGACACATGCCATTAGTTGCACATAATCAATTGCCATCGTTTAGTCGCCTGCAGGATGAAGGTATCAAGGTGCTCGCGCCGGATGCGGCAAGCCATCAGGATATTCGGGAATTGCATATCGGTTTACTGAATATGATGCCGGATGCGGCGCTGGCGGCAACCGAACGACAGTTTCTCAGATTGATTGGTGAGAGTAATCCGATTGCGCAATTTTATGTGCACCCGTTTACCCTGAGTGAGCTTGCACGAGGTGAGAAAGCGCAGGCGCATATTGATCGGTACTATGAAAGTTTCGAGCAGATCAAGGCGCAGGGGCTGGATGCACTGATTATTACCGGTGCTAATGTGATCGGTGCGGAGTTGTCGAACCAGGCTTTCTGGCAGCCATTGATTGAAGTGGCTGACTGGGCCCACGAAAACGTCACCTCAACTTTATGTTCCTGTCTGGCAACCCATGCGGTGCTGCAATTTCGCTACGGACAAAAACGTGCGCCACAGTCGAAGAAAAAGTGGGGTGTCTATTCACACAAGGTGACACAGTCAGAACATCCACTGGTGAATGATATTAATAGTCGATTTGATGTGCCGCATTCGCGCTGGAATGATGTAAGCCAGTCGCAGTTTGCCGCAGCGGGTTTAAAGGTGCTGGTTAGCGGTGAGCAGGATGGCTGTGTTCATCTGGCGACATCAGAAGATGGCTTTCGTAGTGTGTTTTTTCAGGGGCATCCCGAGTATGACACCATCTCTCTTCTAAAAGAGTTCAAGCGAGAGGTGCTGCTTTATATCGAAGGGCATCGAACAGATTACCCGCCGTTCCCGGCGAATTACTTTACTGCGCAGGCTGCAGCGATACTGCGTGAATATGCATATCGTCTGCATCAGGCGATACAGTGTAATGCGGATCTACCGGAGTTTCCGGAAGCACTGATTGTTGATCAACTGGATAATACCTGGCATGACACCGCAGGCGAGGTGGTGGGTAACTGGGTCGGTCTGGTGTATCAGTTGACTCATTCGGATCGTATGAAACCGTTTATGGATGGTGTGGATACCACCAATCCACTGGATTTATAAACAGGCTCTGCTTCACTGACCAGTTAAACATTTAAAGTGGTTTTAATCAGAACAGTTTGTTAAACCCTAGCATAATACGGGTTTTACTGTAGTCATAGAAATCAACGCTGGAACGGTTGTTGATATGTTCGAGTCTACCTTTCAGATGCAGGCTTTTGTCGAAAGCATAGTCAACTCCAAGCGCTGATTTTAGCTGTTCGTCATTCCGGTCAAATGACTGGCTGGCTGGAAAGTCACTGTCGCGTAATCCCAGTTCAGCGATCAGCTTCCAGTTCTCAGTGGCCCTGTAAGTATAATTGCCACGCAATGTATGACGTGTTGGTGAATACTCATAGGCATAGCTTGAGGTGATCAGGTCGCTACGCTGGTTTAGTTCCAGTTCGTAGTAAATATTGTAGCCGTGTCGGTTAATATTCTGCCGCAGGCCGATACGTGCCCATTGTCGCCATCCTTGCAGGTAGTCATAGATTGCCAGATCACTGCTGATATCCTCATATTGATAGCGCAGATAGAGCCACTGGTTACGGGATAAGCGAGTGTGACCGTCAACAGCCATTTTTACGGTCGACTGGTAATCCTCACCCGCAAAATTATTCTGGCTTAGTCCCAGTTGCATGCGGGTATTCCAGTTTGCAACAGACTGGCTTTTTTTGATACCTGCTGCGTACTGGTATTCATCGAAATTGTCCGAGTCTGAAAAATCTATTCTGAAAAACCTGGCGTCGAGCAACCAGCCATTATTGCGACTACCGCTTACCACCTTGTCGATTGAAATAAACGCCGTGTAAAAATCATCTGCAACCTCGAGACTGGTTTCGGATGGCAGTGAGGTGATATTGCTGTCATGTCCGTACTCGGCGGATAGATAGAGTCGCCAGTCATCTTTACTCCGTTGCAGCCGGTTAAGCTGTATGCTAGACAGAGCGATGAGTTTTTTGTCACTGCTCTGCTCAATAATGCGGCTGAAAATAGTTTGTGCCTGTGAAGTATGCTGTTGCTTTATGGCAATCAGCCCCAGGTTATACATGGCAAGATCATGCATCTCGGGTGTTTTTGCCACCTGCTGAAAATAGTGCCTGGCCTGGTTGTAGTTGCCGAGTTTGAAATAACTGCTGGCGAGATTATAGTCCAGCGAAACCGTATTCAGGCCCTGTCTTTGTGCCGATGCAAACTGTTCAACGGCTTGCGAATATTTTCCCAGTTTGAAAAATGCAACTCCCTGCTCGAAATCTGTCTGAGCGGAGGCATATGCCTTGCTGGATACAAACGCTAATAGCAGCGCGATAAAAAATACATGTATTGTTGCTTTCATAATAAACAGTTGCTTAGGTGAAATGTGCCGTTCAGTGACCCTGGTTGAGTGGGCCGTTGTTGACGTCCGGTGCCTGCAGCGAGTTATTGCCCTGTTCGATCATATGTTCCGGCAGCTGTTGATTGTGCTGTGCCTCGATTTCCATTTGTTGATGTTGTTGCATCCGTTCCTGCTGCATTTCCATCTCACGTAGCTGCAACTGAGTTTGCTCCGTGTCCGTATTGAGTTGCTGCGTCTGTTGAAGCTGGGCTTCATCCGGTAAGTTGATAACCCGCATTACCGCATCCGGGTTATTTTCGTGAATCTCCATTACGCGTATGGTGATCTCGGCATCTGCTGCCTGCGCGCTGCTGGTGAATAGCGTGCCTGTGAGGAAGACACAGGCCAGTAATAGTGGTTTCATATTTGCTCTCTCAATTATGCTTATGCTGATTTAATCGGTTGCAGTTGATAATTTAGTACCCCGTCATCACCGGCTTTGATGGCCAGACGAAATACCCGGATTGTTCCGCCGTAAGTAACCCGTGCGATCAGTTCACCTTCACCCGGGTCGATGGCTTTAAGCGGCAGTGATAACATATTCTGTCCGCGACTCAGATCGGTTTGCCAGGATAGCTGGGTGCTTTGCGGATAACCGTCTATGCGCATATTGTCAGACAGAGATATGCTCAGTTCGGCCTGGTTAATATCCGATTCAGCATCAATCATTAATCGCACGGTCTGAATTTCGTGCATGGCAATAGATATGGCCGGGGTCTGCGGCAGTTCGGGCGAGGTGAATAGCAAGCTCGAGGTGAACCACAGCATAAAACTGGCAGCGATGGCGGAGGCAAATCCGGCGGCGAAAATAGTTGCCTGCGGTTTACTGTGGCGTCGGCGCAGCGTGGCAAATAGCCGTTGCCTGAAGTGCTCTGATGTTGCAGGTACTGGCTGCTGTTTTAGTTCGGCCAGTATCTGTTGTGCACGCGCAAGCTGCCGTTGGCAGTGATCACACTGTGCCACATGTGCCTCAAAAGCCTGGCGCAGGGAGGTATCCAGCTGGTTATCCAGATAGTCATCAAGCTGTGTGTTGATATCGGTGCAATTCATATTCATAGACCTTCCACATTATTAACACGTTGCGCGGAGGCATCTGGTTCCATTGGATGGAGTATTTCACGCAGCCGGCTGCGAGCGCGACTAAGACGTGACTTGAGGGTGCCCACGGGGGTTTCCTGTAGTTCACTGATTTGCTGCAGTGTGTAGCCTTCGACATCGTGCAGCATCACCAGCTCGCGCTGGTCTGCATTTAGTTTGCGCAGTGCCTGACTGAGCAGTGTGGCGGTAAGGCTGTTGTTGCTGACTTCCGCTGGATCGAGGGCATTCGAGGCAGAGTTGTCGTAGAGTGTCTGCTGGTCATCAGTGTAATCCAGTGGTGAGCGTTTCTGGCGGCGGTATTGATCAATAAACTGTCGGTATAGAATTTTTGACAGCCAGGGTGCCAGCTGCTCAATCTGCAGCATCTCATCCAGCCGCGGATACACTTTTAACAGCAGTTCCTGCACCAGATCCTCCGCTGCATCGCGCTGACCACTGAGACGATAGGCGAGGCGATACAGCCTGTCCAGATGAGGGCTCAGCAGTACCTCAAACTGGGCATGGGGGTCTTTGCGAAAAGGCCATAGCTGTTTAATCATCTGCGTTTGAACTCATTTGACGGCTCCAGTGTATGTTGGCTTGATTTGTCGATGCGCTGACAATAAAACTGTCTGTGCATGTTCATTTGCGCTGAAACCGACCACTTATATGCGATTAGATTCCCTGTATTCAATCTTATGCCCATATCTGTCTTGTGGTTTGTTGCGCCAGATCACAATTAACTGGCTTTATCTGAAAATTGGGAACCCTTTTTTGACTCACCTCGTTTAACACAGTAACACTAACCAACGAGGAGTTTGACCTATGAAAAAATCAGTATTAATCAGTACCTTAATTTGTGCAGTTAGCAGCGCATCAGCCTTTGCACACCACCCGGCAGAGGATAGAGTTGATCCGGAAATTTATGCAATGATCGATGAGAATGTCGCAGACACGCCCCACGCGGATCTGACATTTGATAATATGGGCAGCAGTGCCGAGCAGCTGGACGCTGTAGTGGAAGCGGCTGGTCAGCGCAGCGAGATGGCAGATATGGAGCAAGGTGAGATGGCCGAGGGTCGGCAAATGAGTGAGTCGAGCTCTGATGAAACCCGGGCACTCGCGTCGGAACGAGACGCTGGCAGTGGAATGGCGTTTGCCTCAGATGACATGGTAGATACCATTGATATGCTGGACAGTGTGGTGAATCAGCTGGCGGAGTAAACCACTGGTTTTACCTAGGCTGAGAAAAAAAGGCTGACAGTTGTCAGCCTTTTTTTATGCACAGGACGTGCGGTATTCCGCGAGAGGCAGGAAGCCGGTAGCGGTTATGCACAGGACGTGCGGTATTCCGCGAGAGGCAGGAAGCCGGTAGCGGTTATGCACAGGACGTGTGGTATTTTGCGAGAGGCATGGACGCCGGTAGCAAAGATGCCGGTATCCGCATTATTCAAGGGAACCCTGGGGAGGCTCTGAATAATTCATCCATGAATTATCAGAGCAAAAACAAATCAAAATGCGATTTTGATTTGTTTTTCATTTTCAATAACTTACCAGTTATTGAAAATGGCGACACATCCTTGTGCGCGGAACTTCTGAGTTTTTCAGAGGTTCCCTAGAAGTAGTAATCAATCGACACATAAAGCGCATCGAAATCGGCTTCGTAAATATCGCCGTTTGCACCAATGTCGCCATCGGATGTTAGATACTCCAGATAAATCCAGCCGGGGCCATAGCTGTAGCTGGCACCCAGTGCATGGGCCTGCACCGAGTCTGCGTTGTTGCCCGTGGTATCCGTGTCTGCAATGGAAGCATCCAGATAACAGAACCAGTTATCGACGGTGTAACCCAGCTCGACTGCTGCGCGCCAGTTTTCAATTTTATTAACAACATTGGGCAGCTCACGCTCCACCAGTATGTACAGTGCCTTGCTGTAAAAATCGCCGAACTGACCGTGATAATACAGGTTGAATGCGTTGTGCTTGCCGCTTAGCGGTGCGTCAGCTGTGGTTGCATACTGACTGAGATCCTGTAATCGACCGGACTGAGCTGAAAAGCCCAGTGTCTGATTATCTGCTAGTTGATATTCAATATTGACCACCGCCGTCTGCATTTTGCGATAAGTGTCAGGGCTGCCCCAGTGGCCATTGTCATCGACCGTATCGGTGCTGGTTTCACCCCAGTCGTCGGCGTGATAATAGGCGAGATCGTAATGCAGCTGGTTCTGGCTACGACTGTATTTGAAGCCTACGTCCATCTGGTCACCATAACCACCGAGAAGCAGGTCACCCGGCCAGAAATTCACGGTTTTCCAGCCGAAAGGCACCTGGCTTTTACCGATTTTGAGTTCGCCACCTGCGGCAAACTGATAAGCGATCCAGGCTTTGTGCAGGGTGAAACTGTCACCGCTTGAGTTCGCCGCAGGGTTGGTGAAACCGCCGGGACCAAAACGCATTTCGGCGGAAAGGTACCAGGGCTGGCCTTCTTGCTTGTGATCGGCATATAAAATCAGCGCTTCATCGGCGATATCGCCACGGGTTTCGCTGTCCAGATCACTATTGAATGCGGCGGAGCTGAAATCGGAGTCGGTGATATTGCGGTAATTAAACCATACCCCGGCGCTGAGCGAAGGGGACGCCTGACTGATGATGGGTGTGAGGAGGGCGCAGCTCAGTGAGCCTGCGATCAGGGGGTGTAGCCGTACTTTCATGGCTGCTCCTTGCTGTGATTGTGCTGTTTATTGTTATTTTAAAAATCAGTAACATGCAACTGCTGACGTCTGAAGATAGCACACCCGACAGCCCGTTGCAGACTGGCCGAAAACTTGCCAGCCTGCGCAGACAGAAGTGGTTTATTTGTCGCTCTGCAATTTGCTTATGCCAAGCACTTTAAGCACGAAGATTTCAAAGATTGAATCGGTGTTGCCCTTGCGCATTTTGCGCAGAAAATATTTTTCAAAGGCAATCTTTGCCTGATGCACCCATTTGCCTTTTTTGTACCAGGTGACATTGCGTGGTGGTATCTGTGGCAGGGCAACGAAAGCGGCACCCGTGTCACCCATATCCGCCAGACAGATTGCATTCCATGTGCCACATTTTTCCGGCGCTTCACCACGCATTTCATGCATGATATTATGCACAATCACGGTAGACATGGTTTCAGCCATATAGCCGGTCTTAGGTGGCCAATATATGGCTCGGAGCTGGCATAGGTCATCGGGTATTTATGGCGGATTTTACGTTTGCGCAGCTCGGCATCCACAATAAAGGCAAACTCACTGGCCGTGCCGAAACAGCTGGCACCGGCATGGCACCAATCACAATCGGCCCGGGGTTCTGCAGTAATTTCTGGAATTCTGCATAGGCCAGTTTGCCATGCTCCGATGCGCACACCGAGGTGGTAAAGCCTTCGGGGCCGGAGCCGGGTACTTCATCAAGCGCCAGCGATAGCTCTGTTTCGACAATAACACCAATACCTCAGTGAATGTAAACATTGGCGCTGCAACGCTACGGTCTTACTGTTGCAGATACGTTGCATGGATGTTTTGCTGTTTATTGCATTAAGTTATTGTTTATTAGTGAAAAAATCATGGTACGACAGGGCGAAAATAGCAATATCTGCATAATCAGTGCGCTTAATGCGCGCATCGTATTGGTGTATAATCGTCACAGTTATTCAATCGAAAGGTAGACCAATGGAAGCATCATCCTGTAGTAAAGCTGAACCCTTTGCATTGCAAGTACTGGGCGACTCCATGCAGCCTGAGTTTATGGATGGCGTGGTTATTGTGGTGGATCCGGAAGGTGTGGTGCGAGACGGTTGTTATGTGGTGGCACTGGATCATCGCAACGAATACACGTTCCGCCAGTACCGCGAGTACAATGACAGGCACTATCTGGTGCCGCTAAACGATTTATATGAAACTGAAGAATTTGCCGGCCCCTCGCATATCAAGGGTGTGGTGGTGCAACAGGCGGGTAAATACCGTAAAGACCGCAAATTTTATTAAGTTTTAATTAAATCCAGCCTTAAGAAAAAAGCCCTGATTTTTCCAAGGGGTTTACTTAAAGTGTTGAAAAGCTAAAAGCAGAAGAAAACGCAAATGAACGCGAATAAACGCAAATGTAAAGATTTATTGGGTTCACTTTAAAAACAGTGCCGACTTCATCATTCACGCATGCTATTAGCGCTAATCAGTAATATAACCTCTCGAAGATATCTTCTAAGACATAAAAAAGCCCAAATCCATACAGGATAGGGGCTTCAGTCTTCTATTTACAAAGCATCAGCAGATTAAATTAACCCCTCGTGATTTTTCAGAGCTTTATGCACAGGATGTGCGGTATTTTGCGAGAGGCATGGACGCTGGTAGCAAAGATGCACAGGATGTGCGGTATTTTGCGAGAGGCAGGGATGCCGGTAGCGAAGATGTCGGCATGGCCGGCTGGGTCTCAGTCTGAGTCCGGCCCCATCTGTTCCGGTTTCGGGCTTTTACTGAAATAGGCGTCAGCGCTGTCTTCGTCTACTTCGCTGTTGTCGCCGTTGTACAGCGGCAGTTCATAGTCAAACCAGCCGCGTAAGCCGGTTTTCAGTGAGATCACATGATTGAAGCCCATCTGCTGCATAGTGTGAGCCGCCAGTGCGCTGCGGTTGCCGGAGCGACAGATCACCACCACTTGCTTATCCCGTGCCGCCGCCAGTGCGGGCACCGTGTCTTCATAACCCCAGTCGCAGGCTGATTCCAGGATGCCTCGCGGCACATTGAGTGAGTTCTGGATATGCACGGTGCTGTATTCGCGGGGCTCGGTAATATCAATCAGCAGAATATCATCGGAGGCATTGAGTTTTTCCTCCAGATCCCAGGGAAAAATTTCCTTGATCGAGGGAAGAATGTCATCGATTAATGAGCGAAATGTTTTCATAGCGAGACTGTCTGATTAACTGTTACTGTCGTGTGTTTTGTTCTGTTTCAGGCCCTGTTCTACGGCAATAACCGCAGCCTCGACCCGCGAGTGTACTTCCAGTTTGCGCAGAATGGCTTTAACGTGAAGTTTTACCGTGCCATCTGAAATTCCCAGATTGCGTGCAATCAGCTTATTGCTCTGCCCATCGGCGAGCAGGCAGAGAATTTCCAGCTCGCGCGGTGTGAGCTCGGAAAACGGGGTTACCTTTTCGACTTCTTCAATCGGGTCACCCTGTACCATTTTTGCCAGTACGTCGGTGAGGCCATGGGCCACCACGCTTTTGCCTTTTTCTATATCCCGCAAGGCGCTGACCAGCTCGTCCGGTTCCATGTCTTTTAGCAGATAGCCCTGTGCGCCATTGCGCAGGGCCTCTACCAGGTCCTGTTCTTCATTGCTGGTGGTGAGCATTACGATGGGTATTTCAATTTGCTGCTTTCTGGCTTCGATCAGCACTTCCAGACCACTCATGTCTGGCATGCGTAAATCCAGCAGTACAATATCCGGTTTGAGCTCATTAATCAGTTGTAAGCCGGTGGCGCCTTCGGCAACCGCATCTATGACTTCAATGCCGCGTTGTTCAAGCAGCCCCTGCAGGCCTACACGGAACAGCGCGTGGTCATCAATTATTAGTACACGCATACTCAAGCGCTTATCTCCGATAATCGTTGTAGCGGATCATATTTGGTCTCGCTGCTATAGGTAAAGTACAACTCGATGCGTGTACCTTCGTCGGGTTCACTTTCGATGCGCAGGTCGCCGCCCAGATAGTTGGCTCGTTCGCGCATGATATTAAGCCCGACGTGTTTGCCGGGGTGTTCACTGATATTCGGTGTTTCAAAACCCTGGCCGTCATTTTCAATCAGAATGTGGTGGTTGCCGTTTTCATCACAGCGGAACATCAGGCGTACATTGTGCGCGTTGCTGTGCTTGCGAATATTGTTCATCGCCTCCTGCACAATGCGGAAAATATGCATTTCCAGATTGGTGGGTAAATCAGAATTTTCCCACTGTTGCTGCAGCAGGATATGCATGCCGGTGTCTTTACGTATGCGAGATATAAGTTTCTCAACCGCCGGCATCAGGCCCTGTTTATCAATCGGTGTGCGACAGTGGGCGATCAGTTCACGCAGGTCTGAATAGGCTTCATCCAGGCTGTTTTCCACCTGTTCGATGCCGCGAATCGATTTGAATTCAGAAGTGGGCTGCAGGGTTTCATCCAGTACACGTACCTGGAAACGTAAACTGGCCAGGGTTTGCGCCAGTGAGTCATGCAGTTCATTGGCGATCAGGCTACGCTCCTGCATAATAATCATGCGACGGGATTCCTGATCCTGTTTGGCTTTTTCAATCGCAATTGACAGTTGATCTGCCAGTGTCGATAACAGCTCAAGTAAATCATTCTGGCTGGAAAACGGGCGTTGATTCAGCTTGATACGAATCACCCCCAGCGTGTGCCTGCCATTATGCAATGGCAGGTAGTAGGAACGCACATCATCCGTGACATCACACTGCAGGATTTCCGCCAGCCGGGTGACATGCTGATTGTCATGAATAATGTCATTTTCAATCAGCGTGCTGGCCAGCTCATCGGTAATTTTGACTCGCCGCGGCTGGGACACCACCTTGGGGTCAATACCTGAGCCGGCTATGTATTCCAGCCAGTCGTTTTCGGTAATTAACCACACAGATACATTCTTGGCATCCAGTTCTTCATTGGTTTTTTTGCAGAACAGCACCAGCACTTCTTTCAGCTCACGACCGGTGCTGACGGTGCTGGTGATGTTGTACAGAATTTGCTGTGCCTTGTGTTGCTGCTGGTTGTTCAGCGTCTGTTTGCGCTGGCTGCGAAAGGCAATATAGGAGATAGCCAGAAACGACAGCAGCAACAAAACAATGTGTATACTCAGCGGCAGTGTTTTAGAGCCATTTGTGGTTGCCAGCCAGATGCCGGTGAGCAGCAGCAGGCTGAGCAGGGCAAATAGCGCAGTGATGCAGTTGAGCAAATGCTTGAGAGACATCTGCCTGAATTCCATCTGTATACGCTCGGTAAATGACATATCGGCCTGCTGATGTTGTGTTGATATTGTGGTCAGTTGTCCGGCTTATTTTTCTTTCGGTGGAACGTAGCTCGGGTCGTTGGGGTTCATAAAGATAAACTGTGGCTCGCCACCTTCTTCCAGCGGAACAAAGTCAACCTGGGTGCCGTTAAGGAATTCATTGGCGGTGACCGATACAATAACATCTACACCTTCGGAAGTGTGTGTAATATCGCCTTCCTTAATGTCATCGAAGCCCATGCCATAATGAAAACTGCCGTCGTCGATGCGGGTGCAGGCAAGGCGCAGTGGCAGGCCGTCGAGATTCGATTCTTTTGCTGAGTGTTTGATCTGCCTGGCGGCAGCAGGGGTTAGTGTAATCATGCGTTACTCCGCTTGGTACGTTTACAATGCTGTACAAACTGTACAAATCGTTGTGCCCAGTGGTTGCTTGCTGTATCGCGTAGATGAGCATAACAGGCCAGGGTATTGTTGATGATAATGCCGTCAAACTCGCCGGTAATGCCCGAGCCGCGTTTGACACGATAGGCAAATTTAACATCAGGGTCGAGGTTTTCAAGTGACGAATAATGGAACTCGTGCGCAGCAATCACTGGCGCTGATTGTGGCGGACAGTTCAGCCACGGGTGCGCCGGCGTTTCTTCGAGTTTGATATAGCCCCGTCCCTGGGGTTTTTCATGCATTACGCAATCGGCGGGAATAAAGCCCACCATATCGCCCTGTTGCTCGTTCCAGCTCAGATTGCGGCTTAGATACATCAGACCACCGCATTCGGCATAACAGGGCAGGTTGTTTTGCAGCGCCTGTTTGATCGCCTCACGCATTGTGCGGTTCGCTGACAGCACTTCGATATGTGTCTCCGGAAAGCCCCCGCCAATGAATAATGCGTCGATCTCGGGCAGCTCAGAGTCTCTTATGGTGTCAATCGTTACCAGTTTCGCGCCGCAGTCCTGCAGTGCCTGCAAATCATCGGGGTAATAAAAGCCGAAGGCATCGTTTTTTACCACACCAATGGTTATTGGCGAGTCGAGCTGAATCGGTGCGGCGCCGGGCTGTTCGATTGCCGTGACCTGTGGGGCCGTGTCGGCTATCGAGCGCAGCTGCGATAGATCCACCTGTTGTTTGACCAGATCACGTATCTGCCTGATCTTGCGCTCGGCGGAATCATCCTCATTGCTCGGCATCAGGCCGAGATGACGCTCTTCAATAGACAATTCAGGGTTTCGTTGTACCGCACCGATGACCTTAACGTCGGTGTAATGCTCGATGACTTCACGCAGTTTGGATTCATGGCGGCTGCCACCGACCTGATTGAGGATTACGCCGGCGATATTGATATCCGCTTCAAATGACTGATAGCCCAGAATCAGTGGCGCCACACCCCGACTGACACCGCGCGTATCCAGCACCAGTACCACCGGCGCGCCAAGCAGGCGGGCAAGGGCGGCATTGGAATTACTGCCGTGCAGGTCGAGGCCATCGAACAGGCCCTTGTTGCCTTCAACCAGCGAAATATCGGCGCTTGCGGATTGCTGTGCAAAGGTCGCGCAGATTTCATCCTGTTGCATGGTGTAGAAGTCGAGGTTGTGACAGGGGCGACCGCTGGCACGACTCAACCACATCGGATCGATATAGTCCGGGCCTTTTTTGAACGCCTGAACCTGCATGCCGCTTTCAGCCAGTGCTGCGCACAGACCAATGCTTAAGGTGGTTTTACCAGAAGATTTATGTGCTGCTGAGATAAGAAAATGCGACATGCTGTTACCTGTTAAGAAGAAAACACCAGACAAAGCAGCGAATTCAGCCAGCATTGCTGCCATGTGAATTGAGCTGGTTTATATAGGGATTCTGGCTGGCGTTTCAATAGCTCCTCTTTAACAGCTTATAAACACAAACGGCTCGAAGTGAACTCCGAGCCGTTACTATCGGGTGATTAAGTGTGATCTAGCCCGTTTTATTTATTCCGCTTTGGCGTGTGGGTCTGTAACCGAGTCTGCGAGGGACGCAGGCAGGAAGCCCAGAACCCTGACGCCGAACACAATCATCAGCAGTGACAGGGCAAAGCCACCCAGACCTAACAGAATTTCCGGCAAGCTTGCTGAGTACTGGCTTACCAGTCCGTCGTTAAAGCCGCTTTCCAGAATGGTCTTGCCCGGGAACATTTCCAGTGGGTAGGCCTGACCGGCAATGATAATGGTGTACATCTGTGCCAGACCGCCGATCACAACCAGCAGGCTGGCCAGTGTCAATGTCTTACGGCAGTTGGCTACGGCAGGCGCATAGATCAGTGCCAGTGGAATCAGGCTGCCCAGCAGGATCTGACCAATCCAGAAGATCATCGAATACTTTTCACCGCCGTTTTCACCCAGCAGCATAAACGCTTCAAAGCCATGGTGCTCGGCCACATACAGATTAGAGAGGTGATAAACGAAGACAAAGTAGAGTACCGCCAGTATAAACACGCCCAGTAACTTACGCAGGCGATTTAGCACAACATCACCCAGCTCACGGCCTGTCCAGTTATAGGCAGCCAGCAGAACCAGAATAAAGATCGCCAGACCGAAGGAGAATGACATAATGATGAACATCGGTGCCATCATCGCCATATCATAGCCGGTGCGGGCGACCAGGAAACCGAAGATTGAACCAGTACCGGTGGTCAGTGCCAGACGCCATACAAAAGCGGTAATACCGGCATAGCGGCTGTACTGTTTCATGGTGCGATCCAGCATAAACCAGGCATAGACACCCACGATAACGAAGAAGCCGTTATACAGAATCATGTTCCAGGCAAAGATCGACTTGAAGTTATAATAGGTCATGGCAACGATCAGTCGATCCGGGCGGCCCAGGTCGAGAACAAGAATCATCAGACCACCGGCCAGCAACGCCAGTGCGACTAAGGTAGACAGCGGAGCCAGTGGCTTATAGATTTTCTTGTTAAAAACCGAGGAGATAGAAGCGACGTTGAGGGCACCGGAGGCGGCAACAATCAGGAATACCGCGAATACATGCGGCATCCCCCAGACAACCTGGTTGTCCATGCCGGTCACCCAGTGACCATTGTGCTCCATGTAGTAGGTGGAGCCCAGTGCGCCCAGAATAAAGGCACCAAGCAGGGCAACCAGGCCCATGTAGCCAGCACTTTTACCTTCAATTGCTTGTAAGTGTATATTTTTCATAATGATTTTTATTCAACTGAATATTGATCGGTTATGCTGCTCTAGATTCCTCTATAGCGAACACCAGTATTTAAGCCGAGATCTGCGCGAATCTGCTTACCGCCGTGTTTCTCGAGCTGCATGGAAATCTCGCTTTGCGGATCTTTCAGGTCACCAAATATCAAGGCTGACGAACAGGCTTCAACACAGGCGGGTATACGGTCGTTATCAACGCGGTGTACACACATGGTGCATGATTCTACAGTGCCCTTGCCACGTGGCTGGTATTCGACCTTGTTATCAACGGCTTCATGTGCAAATGAGCGTGCCTTGTAAGGGCAGGCCATCATACAGTAGCGGCAACCGATACAGATGTGACGGTCGACCAGTACAATACCATCATCACGTTTGAAAGATGCACCGGTGGGGCATACATCGACACAGGGTGGTTTCTCACAGTGCTGACACATCATCGGCAGAGACACGACGTGATTAGTCAGATTGTCTTTAAGTTTAATTTTGCGAATCCACTTCTGGTCGGTTAATGGACGTCCATGTGATTCGATACCGTTTTCTTCATTACAGGCGGTGACACAGTCGTTACAACCATTTCCACACTTTGCAGTGTCAACCAGAATACCCCAGCGTTTTGCGTCGCTCACTGGTTCAGCCGCAGGTTTGGCATGCACCTGATTCAGAACAACGCCTGGTGCAATGGTAAATACCGCAGCAGCCGTTGCAGATTTTTCAACGAAGCTACGGCGTGAAATATTTACCGATTCCTGAGTTACATTGTTTTTATTCATTGCTCGCTCCCGAAACGGATCTATCTGCAACATCAGCGCTTAATGGTAAGTTTAGCTGCGCATTCGATTTGTGCGGATTCTTACCCATTGGGCGGTCTGTATGGCATTGGAAGCAATCGATGCTGACACCGGCATAATTATGGCAGCTGCTACAGAAGTGCCTGTCATCACCGAAACGAACCTCAGTGTTTTCAGGCGCATGACAATCAATACATTCTTTCAGGCTGTATTGCTTGGTACGTACACCTTGATGCACTGTTTTATCACGTTTATGAAGCAGGTATTCCATGTGATTTTTTTTCATATCATCTACAGGTTCCTGACATTCCGTTGACCCGTTAGTCGGGTGGGGAACCTGAGGTGCAAAAGCTGGTTTTTCACCGGAACTAGCAAAAGCGGTAAACACTACAGCAGTAGTGCCCGCAATTGTAAGCAAGGCTTTATGCATGAGACTTTTCATCTGCAGCATTAGTCACTCCAATAGTTAAAGACCTGGTAACTATTCAGGTTGTTCCGCCAGCGGAGCGCTGGCGGAAAACTGAGATGTTACTCACCCATACCCATGTCGATGTAGCCAGTAGGACATACATCAGAGCAGATATGACAACCGATACATTTGCTGTAGTCGGTATCAACATAGCGACCGGTAGTTGATTTATCCTTGCTCACACGGAATACCGCATCCTGTGGGCAGAAGATAACGCAGTTGTCACACTCGAAGCACATACCGCAGCTCATGCAGCGCTCAGCTTCAGCAACAGCTGCTTCTTCAGCCAGACCGCCCATACGCTCGGCGAAGTGACCCAGTACAGCATCAGAGGAAGGTACATCTTCAGGACGCATATTGCGTGCTACTGCCTGGAAGTGACCAAGGAACATCAGATCAGTTGAAATGATTTCCTGTGATGAGCGGTCTTCGAAGTTATGAACCGCGTAATCACTGCTGTCTGTACCACGTTGCTCGGCTTCCTGCAGATGCTTGTCTGCATAGGTTGACGGAGACAGCTGTGATTCATCCAGCTTGCTCAGCAGGTTGAAGTGATGAACGTCAACCTTAGGACGTTTCTTAACTTCTTTCTGATCCAGGAACTGCTTGATGGTTTCAGCAACCACGGAACCCTGACCAATCGCTGTGGTTAACAGGTGAGGACGGATAATGTCGCCTGCAACGAAGTGACCGGCTTTACCAGGTACCTGGTAGAATTTGTCCGCATCAATTAATGAGCGACCATTGTCGAAGTCTTCGATACCTTCCATATCACCAAACTGACCGATTGCCGATACGATCAGGTCACATTCAATGATGTGCTCCTTTCCGCCTTCAACCGCAACTGGTGCGTTGTTTTCAAATTTACATTCAACCAGTTTCAGCGCAGTTGCACGGCCATTTTCATCAGTGATGATTTCAGTTGGCATAACTTCGTTGATGATAACTACGCCTTCGTGTAATGCGTCATGAACTTCGTGCTCAGCGGCAGTCATTTCTTCCTGCTTGAACAGTGCGGTTAAGACAACGCTGTCACATGCTTTCTTGTCTGCATCCTTAACATCGCCATGCTTCAGGCGGCCTTCAACAGAATCTTCTGGCTTCTCACCAGCCATGTCTTTCAGGGTGCCGATACGACGAGAAACAGATACCACGTCGATAGAGGTATCACCACCACCCACACAGACAATCTTGTTGCCGGTGTACTTCATTTCGCCTTTGTTGAACTGCTCCAGGAAGTCAACCGCGGTTACTGCATTTGGAACGTCTTTCCAGTTATCCAGGAACAGACCACGACCTTTCTTGCAGCCCAGTGCCCAGAGTACCGCATCATATTCTTTTTCAAGATCTGCAACAGCTACGTCTTTACCAACACGAGTGTTCAGTTTGGTATCAATACCGCCCATGTCCAGAATACGCATGCATTCGTGATCCATTACGTCACGTGGAGTACGGTAGCCAGGGATACCGTAGCGCATCATGCCGCCCAGTTCATCGTGGTCGTCAAAAATGGTGCTGCCAATGCCGAACTTACGCAGGTGATAGGCTGCAGACATACCTGCAACACCGCCACCGATAATGGCGACTTTCTTAGCGCTTAATTCAGGCAGGTTGCCGAACGTGTATTTTTCTGCGTAGGCACTGTCACCAATGTACTGTTCAACTGAGTTGATGCCAACAAAGTCATCTACATCATTACGGTTACAGCCATCCTGACAAGGTGCCGGACATACACGACCCATCATGGATGGGAAAGGGTTGGCAGAAGTCGAGCGCTGGAATGCGTACTCTTCTTTTGTCATGCCTTCTGGTGGATGCTCAATACCGCGGATGATATCCAGCCAGCCACGGATGTCCTCACCTGATGGGCAGCTACCCTGACATGGGGGTGTGCGATGCACATAGGTGGGGCACTTATGTGAAGTATCCTCAACAAATATTTTTTTACTGAAATCTGACCATGTGTGATCGCCCTCTTTATAGCGGCGAAATGTTAAGTCTTTTTTCTGCATGTCTTCTTTTGAAGTTGCCATGCTACTCTCCTATATGCTAAACCGTATAGTTAAAAATTCATTGTTTAAAAACGTCTGTCCGAGCTCAGTTGCCTGTTAGTCTTCCGGGTCAACCTGGCCTTCCAGGATGATCGCATTACTAACAAGTTGATGAACGCTGACAATCTGATCCATGGTAAAACCATAGTAGGGTAGTACCTTGGTAAACTGGCTCTTACAGATCGCGCAGATCGCCGCCATATGAGTCACCCCATTTTCCTCAACTGCATTTTTCAGTGCAGTCGCACGCGGTAAAACACCTTTAACGCGCAGTTCCATCAGGTCGTCTGTTAACAGACCACCGCCACCGCCACAACAGAATGTTGCATCGTGGATGGTATCCTGTTCCATATCGACAAAGTTATTACAAACCGCCTTGATAACAGCACGCGGAATTTCGAACTGACCGCCTGGCTTGTTGCCCATGCCAGATGCGCGTGCGACATTACAGGAATCATGGAATGTCAGTGTCATCTCGTCATTACGTGATTTGTCGATATTCAGCTCACCTTTTTCAAGCTTGTCCAGCGTGAACTCGCAGATGTGCTGTGGAATGGGGTAGTTCTGGTCAAGGAAGTCAAACGGACCTGCCAGTGTGTTCAGGAAGCTGTAACCAACACGCCATGCGTGACCACATTCACCGTAAACGATGCGTTTAACACCCAGCTGCAATGCCGCTTCACGAATACGCATGGAAATACGCTGCATATTTTCGTATGAGCCGATAAACAGGCCAAAGTTGCCCGCTTCTGAAGCCACAGAACTCAGGGTCCAGCTGGTGTTGGTCGCATGGAAAACCTTGGCGTAACCGATCAGGCCATCAATATGTGGTTCAGCAAAGAAGTCGGCAGAGGGTGTGACCAGCAGAATGTCGGCGCCTTTCTGATCCAGCGGGAATTTAACCGGTACTTCAATATCGTACTCTACGTCTTCTTCAAGACCTTCGAGTACGTTTGCCAGTGCCTTTTCAGGCAGGCCCAGGTTATTACCTATGGTAAATACCTTGCCGATAATTTCGTTAGAGTACTTCTGGCCTTTACCAATGTGCGCCATGATTTCACGGGCAGCCATGGTCACTTCAGCCGTGTCGATACCGTAAGGGCAGAACACTGCGCAGCGACGACACTCTGAACACTGGTGAAAGTAGCTGTACCAGTCGTCAACCACTTCTTCGGTCAGGTCTTTTGCGCCAACCAGTTTGGGGAAATATTTGCCAGCAAAGGTGAAGTAACGACGGTATACGCTACGCAGTAAATCCTGACGTGCAACCGGCATGTTCTTCGCATCCTGGGTGCCCAGGAAGTAGTGACATTTGTCGGTACAGGCACCACATTTCACACAGGAGTCCATAAATACCTGCAGACTGCGGTAGCGACCCAGCAGGTCGCCCATTTTGTCGATGGCTTTTTCTTTCCAGCCATCAACCAGAACATACTTCGGCATATCGTCTTTAGACGCCTGTTCTTTTTTACCAACGTAGTTAAGCGCTTCCTGAAATTCCGGTTTAGCCACAAAAGGACTCAGATGCTTCATTACGCCGTCTTTCGGCATAGGAACTACCGCATACTCTTTGACTTCAGGTACTTCGTAATCAGCCACTATGGATTCCTCGTTATACTCGCAGTAAATGCTCGTTATTTATTCGTTATGCTTTGCTTTCTTCGCTTGCTTCCGCTTTGGCTTGCAACTCAGGGTAATCACCACGAGTTTGATCCAGCGGCTTCGCCCAGTCTGCGATATGACGTTTTTCGCGTGGGTTGTCTACCTGGTTACGGGTTGGCGCATAAAACACCCCCGGAATATGCAGTAATTTACTGATGGGTAAAACAAAGCCAAGTAAAGCAACCAGTAACAGATGAGTCACCAGAGCTGTGCCTTCAGGAAGCTGCTGAAGATCTAAGTTCAGTATGCCCAGCATAAACATTTTGACCTGTACGATATCGACATGCGTGATAAAGCTCATAACGAAACCGCTGATGGCGATGGCCAGTAATAAAAGAAGCATCAGGTAGTCTGAAGGTGCAGAGATGTACCGTACACGTGCCACCAGGCAGCGGCGTGTCAGTAGACCCAGCAGGCCGATGATCATACCAAAAGCGGCATATTTGCCAGCGGTTTGTACCAGCCACAGATTAAGGAAAGGCATCATGAAACCGAGCATGCCTTCAGGGTCGATGACGTAACGTAGGTGGCGGATAAATGCCAGCGCGAGTGATACGTGGAAGATCCAGCCGAAGATCCAGGTCCACTTGCTTGCGCGGAACAGCGCGGCAAACAGGAACACTTCTTTAGCCATACGTACTACAACACCACCAGTGCTTTTAGGTGCGGGTGTAACAGGGATTTTTAATGGTGCTGGAGTCGCGCTGTACTGACGGGCTTTTCGTGCCACACCAACTATCATAACAACGGTAGCCAGGGTTAACAGTACTGCAATCAAGGTGGACATTAAGGCGTACTCCGCAACAAATTCTATATTTTAGTGTTTAAATTCATTAATAAATAATCAGGCTCACTTTCTATAGCGCAGACCAGGCGCTGGTTTGTTAGTCACATTGTGCTCTAACAAACAAAAAACCCAAATAATTACATTGAACTAATTACATTGAGCTTTGAGGGATTTAAGTTGGGGAGAGAAGCATTGCTTCTCCCCTCAAGCAGGTTGTGTATTAAACGCAACCAGTTGGCTTTGGCAGGCCTGCATACTTACATGCTTGCTTGCCAGGGCCGTAAGGGAACAGTTCGTACAGGTACTTGCTGTTGCCTTTGTCTTTACCAAGCTTCTTGCCAATCGCTTTAGTCAGTACACGTACTGCTGGAGCGATCTGGTACTCATCATAGTATTCACGCAGGAAGTTGATAACTTCCCAGTGGTTTTCAGTAAGTTCCTGGTCTTCCAGTTGTGCCATAACAGTTGCACATTCTGGTTCCCATTCACCCAGGTTTACCATGTAACCTTCTTCATCAGTCTCGAAAGTCTTACCGTTTGCTTCAAAAGGCATCTCTATACTCCTACGTAAGAAATAATATTAAACAGGTTTATAACCAGGACTGACACGTGTCGTGCTGCTTGGTTAAATCTACGAATCCGCTGTAATCAACGACCTGTATACCGTCGATCACACGATCTTCACTCATACCTCGAGCTGCCAGATCGGGACCTAAAACATAAAATGATGCATTTTTCATTGCGTCCTGAACCATTGCTGAATGGTCAGTACCCGTCATTGCACCAAAAACACCATCTTCTATAAGAAGAATTGCGCTACCTTTTTTTGCTAATCTGATGCATGAAGACAAAGAGTCGCGTTCAAAAGGTGATTTGTTTACTGTGTGTAAAGTTGACATATGAATACCCCTTAGAAGCTTAGAACAACGTCTTGTTCGTCTAGAACTTCAGCCAGTTCAGCCGAGCTAACCAGACGAATCGATGGCTTTTCAGCGTAGTCGTCATCTTCGTCTTCCCAGGTTAAATCCATCAGATCATCTAATGTTAAACCGCGTGCCTCAAGAGACTCTTTTTCAACATAAAGTTTGTTAACTTCGTAGTCACCCAGTGCTTTAAAGGTGGGTGAGAAGTTTTTCATGCCAATGCCGTCAGTCTTCTGGTTTTTGGCAATCTGGTATACGCCATCACCAACAAAGCATAAAGATACGTCCTGCTCGAATGCAGCACCAATCAGAACAACTTCGAGTGACTCAAGCGCATAAACTGTGCCGTAAGGAGCTTTTCTGTTTACATACATAAATTTCTTAGTAGACATACTTAATCTCCAAACACTAACTGACGATCACAGATTATACCGGCTTCAATCAGCTGGCCAAGGCCAGAAATACGGAAACCGGGTGCGATATTGTCACCATCAAGACCCTGACGCTTTGCTTCGTCAGCATCCATAATGCCGCGGCGCTGAGCTGCAGCAATACAGACAACCAGATCGATGTCATGTGCTTTTGCAAGCTTTGACCATTCCTGCTGGATATTGCGGTCGTCCTGAGGTGGCACTGTATAACGGGTGCCGTTATTTACGCCATCGTGATAGAAAAAAACGCGAAAGATCTCATTACCCGCTTCCAACGCTGCTTTGCAAAAATGCAAAGCAGTGTCAGAGGCCTGGTGAGTATATGGACCTTCATTTACCATAATACTGTATTTCATCTTTACCACACTTAGAAACGGATGTGAGTAGAAGCGTTCAGGCTTGCACGGGCACCACGCCAGTTATCGATGTGGTATTTAGTGAATGGCAGGCCAGTCAGTTCGAAGAAACGAGGCCAGCCGATACGCTCAACCCACTCACCAACACGTTCCCAGTCACGCGCATCTTCTTTGTAGCACTTCAGGATCTGCTTAACGATAGCAGTCGCTTCAGGCCAGCGTGGCGGGTTGTTAGGAATAGCTGATGCAACCAGTTTCTGGAATGTAGGCTTACCACGAGCATTTGAGTGGTTACCACCAACCCATACTGCCAGCTTGGAGTGCTCTGCATCATTGATCTGCATTGGAGGACAAGGAGGGAAACACGCACCACAACAGATACATTTCTTCTCGTCAACTTCCAGAGATGGCTTACCGTCAACCAGTGCAGGACGGATAGCAGCAACAGGGCAGCGTGCTACAACTGATGGACGTTCACATACGTTAGAAACCTGTGAGTGGTCGATCTTGGGTGGCTTGGTGTGCTGAACGTTGATCGCGATGTCGCCCTGACCACCACAGTTGATCTGACAGCAAGATGTAGTCAGGTGAACACGGTTAGGCATGTTCCACTGACGGAACTCGTCGATCAGCTCGTCCATCATGGACTTAACAACGCCTGATGCGTCAGTGCCCGGGATATCGCAGTGTAACCAGCCCTGTGTATGAGACAGAGTAGTAACAGAGTTACGAGTACCACCAACAACGTAGCCTTTGTCTTCAAGCGCTTTGATTAAAGGCTCTACTTTTGCTTCATCATCTACTGTGTATTCAACGTTTGAACGGATAGTGAAACGGATGTAACCGTCTGCATATTCGTCGCCGATTGAAGTCAGTTCACGCAGAGTGAACAGGTCAAGAATACGCTGAGTACCACACTTAACTGTGTAAACAGTTTCGCCGCTTTCAGCAACGTGGCATAAAACGCCAGGGCGTGGGTCAGTGTGATATTTCCACTGGCCAAAGTTACGACGCATCGCAGGATGCATGTACTGGAAACCGTCTGGACATCCAGACTCGATGGGCGGACGCATATCTGCCATTGCCATGATTATTTCCTCAAGTTATATATTCAAATCTTTCAAAAATAGCCGTGAAAACTAATCCACGGCTATCGGTTCGTACAATGAAGGGCTAATTAAGCTTCTGCTTGATTCTCAAACCACTTAATTGCTTCGTCATCCCAACCGTCCATACGAACGTAAGAGCTTTGACGCGTGCTGCTAACCATGTTTGGATTAACATCAATATCAAGGCCTTCCAGGAAGTTAACCAGACCGATACGCTCGATCATTTCACCGCAACGCTCGTGCTCAAGCGCATTTTCTGCCCAGAAGTCGATAACTTCTTCAGCCAGCTCAACCAGTTCTTCGTAATCGTCACGAGTTTCCAGTTTCTTGAAAGGCACAACAACAGTACCCATCAGGTCGCCGATTTTCAGTGTACGCTTACCACCGATAAGAACAGTAACGCCCTTATCCAGACCGGTGCGCAGTGCTTTAGGCAGAACGTTGATGCAGTGCATGCAACGAACACAGTTACGGTTATCAACTGCAATTGTGTCGTCATCATTCAGTGCTAGTGCCTGAGTTGGGCAACGAGTAATAACGTTGTCGATAATGTATTGACGGCCTTTGCTTTCAATGTAGTTTTTGAATTCAGCCTGATCAACACGCATATCGTCACGCCATGTGCCGATTACCGCAAAGTCAGCGCGTTCGATTGCATTCTGACAGTCGTTTGGACAACCAGAAATCTTGAACTTGAATTTGTAAGGAAGTGCAGGACGGTGAACATCGTCTGTGAAGTTGTTAACTAACCAGCGCTGGATGCCGTGCTCGTTACAGTTAGACATTTCACAACGTGCAGCACCTACACATGACATCGCTGTACGTACACATGGACCCGCGCCACCCAGATCCCAGCCATATTCGTTGATTTCATCAAAGAATGACTGAGTACCTTTAGTCGTCGTACCGATGAACATGATGTTACCAGTCTGACCGTGGAAAGTTACCAGGCCTGAACCGTGTTTTTCCCAGCTGTCACCCAGTTGGTTTAACATTTCAGTTGTGTAGTAGTTGCCTGGAGTAGGCTGTACACGCAGTGTGTGGAATTCTTTAGATTCCGGGAAAGCTGCCGCAACTTCAGAGAAGCGCGGAATAATACCACCGCCGTAACCAAATACAGATACAGTGCCGCCTTTCCAGTAACCCTTACGTGTTTCGTAAGAGTGCTCTAACTGACCCAGCAGTGAGCTGGTCATGTCATTAATGAATTGGCTTTCGTGGTTGTCACGCAGAGCTTTAATACCTGTAATGAAGCTAGGCCAGGGACCTTTCTCCAGTTCGTCAAGCATCGGTGTTTCATAGATCTTATTTGCTGCCATGGCGATCTCCGTAGTAGGGACGACAGTTTATTATCCAAGGGGGGCTACTGCCTTGTCCCTCATCTAAATTTAAATATATGACCGAAGTCATAAGGTTAAAAATTTTATGGGTTGTGTCTCAAAACTGCAGTCGTCCAACCGCTGATTTAAAACATCCCAAATTTAGTACGGCGTAGTCTAGGCCGAGTTACCGGCTCAGAACATCTATCCCTTGGGAGGGTGTGTGATCTTCCGGCTATCCCCAATGGGATATGTCTTATTGGCCCAATTCTGAGTCAACCCCAATATGCCGCATAAAAATTGGGGTCAGTAATATAGCATACAAACCGGCGGGTGGTTAATCCATATATAAGATTTTTTTGTTGATAGCCTTATCGGCCGTTGTGGCGCCGTTTGCCGCCTGTGTGGACGGTCTTTCTCTGGCCAGGTGTGCCGGGCTGGTGGGGTGTTGCGGATGGCGCAGACCGAGTTGTCTGCTCACGCACTCTATCCATTATGGGTACACATATATATGTATCCGCTTGCGCAGTGCAGTTGACCGTCGGACTGGCGGTAGCGAAGCGGCTTGATGCCTGTGTACGATTAGCCGGAAGTCTGTGCTTTGCCTGTTAGGGATATTGCCTGCATACCGGGTAGATCGGATACACTGTAAGCAGATTTCTTTGCAGCTTAACTTCCAGGGTAATACAGTGCAATTTGACCCACTCAGTCCAGATAATACCGCTGCCTACCGTCACTGGCGTGACAGCAAGCAACGGGCCTATGAGAATGGCGCCCATACGCAGCTGATCGAACTTGACGCGAGGACGCCTGATGCGGAGTCGTTGAGTCGCCTGCTTGACGCCTGTGGGCGCTTTAATTTTGTGCTCTACCGGCTGGCTGAGCCGGCGCTGGGGGACAAGGTCTTTGTACGTGAGCTGGGGCAGCAGCTCGGTTTGCAGCGGCTGGATGGCAACCTGTGTTCGGATGAGGACAATATCACCTCGATACAGGTGATGCAGACAGGACGGCATACCGGCTACATCCCCTATACCGACCGGCAGCTGACCTGGCATACCGACGGTTATTATAATGACCCCGAGCGCACTATTCGCGCCATGGTGCTGCATTGTGTGCGGCCTGCGGCCAGCGGCGGCGAGAACCTGATGCTGGATCATGAAATGGCCTATCTGCAGCTGCGGGAGACCGAGCCCCGTTTTATTCAGGCGCTGGCACAGCTTGATGTTCTGACCATTCCCCCCAATATAGAGAATGGCAAGCAGATTCGTCCTGCACAGAGCGGCCCGGTGTTTTCACTGGATGCCCACAGCGGTAGCCTGCATATGCGCTATTCAGCCCGTACGCGCAATATCGAATGGAAGCAGGATGCCTTAACCTGTGAGGCGCTGGCCTGTATGGGCGAGTTGCTGAATACAAATAACCCTTATGTTATTACCTATAGAATGCAGGCCGGTGAAGGTATAATTGCCAATAACGTGTTGCATAACCGCACCGCGTTTAGCGATGCCGAGGCAGCAGAGCAGAAGCGACTGCTATATCGCGCAAGATACTATGATCGTGTTAAACCGCTAGAGAGCCCGCAATGATTTACTTGAGTGACATACTGACCCAGGAGCATGATCTGAACTGCTTCGAGGATCTGCTCGAAGTTGCACGGCAGAAGGCCCGTGACGGTGAGATTCATCTGGATGTAGACATCAAGCCGCCGTTTAAGGATACGCCCCGTGACTGGCAAAATCAGGTGGAAATGGCGTTTACTTTTCCGAATAGGTAAGTAACTGATTTAAAAGAGAAAGTAACTATGTTATGGCAAGAAGATAAGAAAACCGAAGCCTATGTGGTACCGGATACAGTGGCGGATCTGTCGTTTAAGGTCGACTGTAAAATGGTGCCGCTGGACCATGCCCAGGAACTGTCTGATGCCATTCTGGAAATCCTTCCGTGGATGGCTGATGAGCCTCAGGCGGGGGTGCATATGATTCACGGCGCCTCCACCGGCAATGGCTGGCAGCGCCCGGAAGAAGACACCAATGACGGTTGCATTTATCTGTCGCGCCGCTCACGCATGCGCATCCGCCTGCCCAGGCACCGCCATGAGGATGCCGCGGCACTGGTGGGACAGACGATCCGCCTGGGTGAGCACGATTTAACCTTTGGCGATTTCCAGGTGAAGAAATTCAGCCCGCTGAGCACCCTGTTTTCCCGCTATGTGATTATCGGCGACAATGAAAGCGAAGAAGCCTTTGTCAGCCGCGTCTCGGCGGAGATGAAGCAGATGGGGATTACTCTGCGCAAGGCACTGTGTGGCATTGGACACCGTTTTGAGCTGGCAGATGGGCCGGTGAATACCATGAGCATTATGGTGGCGGATCTTGACCCGGAAGAGGCGGTGACGCTGCAGCAACAGGGCATAGGCAGCGGGCAGAAAATGGGTTTTGGCCTGTTTATTCCACATAAAGGCATCAAGGCCGTGGGGGATATGTCGGAAAACAACCATTTTGACGGAACGGCCTGATTTCATCGGCTTATCGTTTTATTTTTCCCTTTATATAAAAAACAGCTGCGGCTCTACTGGCATTCAGCAGGTGTTTTTTGTATGGCGCATATATTATAAATAATTGAAAATAAACAGAAAAATAAAAATTCACCCCGGTTACTGATAAACCGATTTTATAAGTCCATATATAACTAATGGGATAAGTGACATTAATGGGCTTTTATGATTAAGTATGCGCCCTAGAAATTACTTGTTTAACTTTGAACCTGAACCCGTGATTTAACCGCGGCGCCTGGCACAAGTTCTTGATTCCACAGCGGATCAAAAAATACTCGCTTAACCTGTGGGTGAAGCTAAGATTTTTTGAAACCCCTGTAAAATCAATATCTTGCACCATGCATCCACGTTTAAACCACGGTTTCAAGTTAATAATTTGGGACTGAGGCAACAATCATGGCACTTGAATCTGTTGAAAGAACTGACAAAGGTTACCTGGTAGACGCGAACGACTGGAACGAAGAAATTGCGACAGAACTGTTCGCAGAAGAAGGTATCGAGCCTACAGAACGTCACTGGGACATCATCAAGTACGTTCGTGAAGAAACTCTGGGCGGAAACGAGCCTAACGAGCGTAGCATTATGAAGGCGATGGGCAAGCTATGGGGTGAAAAAGTAACCTCCAAGCTGATGTACGAAATGTTCCCTCTCATGCCTTCCAAGCAAGGCCTGAAAATTGGCGGTTGCCCCATGTCTACACGCAAGGGCGGCTACTAGTAGTAAATAAATCGCCTCTATTCCTTATGGGGTAGAGGCATTTTTTCCTGAATGCAGCTATACTACGCTCACTCGCTGGGCCCACATTAGTGGATAAAGCCGCACACAAACGAATTCATGAGGTTAGAACCATGGCTGATAGAAATGCACTGATCAAAGAGCTGATCGAAATGCAGAACAAATTCATCGAAAACGAGCACAAGAACGGCTTTAATGCCAAAGAGTACTTCACACCAGAGTCTGGCACAGTACTGGATGGTTTCCGTGAAACTTTCCGCGATAAAGCGATGGAGCTGGTAGATGCAGCACATGCGGATAAAGGTTCTCACCGCTAGGGTTCAGTTTGTGAATCCTGTCTGACAAAAAAAGCCGAACACTGTTCGGCTTTTTTGTGTCTGAGCGACAGGCATCGGTAATACGCACCTGTTTGCCTGTCTAAATTTCACTCCACATGCGCACCAGATTAATATAGGTGTGATCGATTTTTACCACTGCCTCGTCATCCGGGTACTTGCGTTGCAGGCTGTCACGGCTTTTATACAGGTTGTATAGCAGCTCGCGCTTCTCCGCGTCACGAATCATGCTCTGTGCCCAGGTGACCGCAACCAGACGTTCACCCTCGGTTACTTCCGCCACGCGGTGCAGTGAGCCGGAGGGGTAGGTAATGGCGCTGCCTGCGGCCAGTTTTATCTGCTGCTCACCGGACTGGGTCTGAATCACAATTTCGCCGCCACTGTAATCCTCCGGCTCATTGAGGAATACGGTGGTTGATACATCGGTGCGGTAACGTCCCTGCATCGGCCCCATCACCGGGTCATCGACATGAAAACCGTAGGCCTCACCCGGCTGGTAGCGGGCGTAGAATGGCGTGGCCTGACGGTGTGGTAGCACCGCTGCCTGATAATCCGCATGGTTGAACAGCGCATTCATGACAATCTGGTTTAATTGCCCCTGTAATTCCGAATCTGCAGGCAGTTCGTGATTTTTTTTAACCTTGCGCGCGCTGCTACCGGCACTGAGGCGACCATCAATAAAGCGTGCACCGTCGAGCAGTTGCCTGACCTTGCTCAGTTGTTCTGCGTTGAGTACCCTGGGGATGGCTAATAACATTAAAGTCTCACTGTGTGTCGGGTCTAAATGAGTGCGGCTCTGGTATACTACCGCGTTTTACAAGCTGCGAAGCAGAGTGATTTTATGCAATTCAATATTACCATTGATCAGCAACTCTATACACTGGATATCCCCGAGGCGGTGCTTGAAGAAGCCCAGGCTTTTATTGCGGAGATGGACAGCGATTTTGACCGCGGCCTGCAACTGGGGCGTTACTGGATCGACGAGCCAACGGCAGATCAACGTTGCCAGATTGCCGCAAATAAAATCGTCAATGCGTTGCACCAGGAAAACGTGCGTCTGTTCTATATGATGGCGGCCTATATTCTGCACAAGTTTCCCCGCTTAAAAATGGTCACCGTGGATTCCAACTACGAAATTGACGAGATCGATATCGCAAGCGAATAGGTTTTAAGCGGGTAGCGCCATGGCCGATTTATTTTCAATGAAGTCTCCGTTGATGATCCGCTTCCCCGCTGGTGAAAGTCAGGTGATGGCCGAATACTTCAGACACCCGCAAGGCCTGCTGTATTTTGATCTGTTCTGGACTGACTTTTTCGACGAGGATCTCGCGTTGCATAAATTGCAGCCAGCAGTGCATCTGGTCAAAGGTGAATACCGGGGAGAGGGGCCCTGGAAAGTCGGCGATGCGGTGATCAGCGTGCTCGGCTGTCACGGCTGTGATGCCCGTCTGGCCAGTGAGTTTGCCAGCTGGCAGAGTTTTTTGCAGATGTCGGCTGACAGTTATCCTGGCGCTGAGGAGATACAACGTATTGCGCAACATTTTGGCGCGCTATAACGCTGGTTGTCTGATTTACAGATTTTTCTGCATCTTATAGTGCTGGATGCTGCCAAACAGCAGGTAGCTGGTCTCGATTATTTCGTACCCCAGTTTCTGGTAAAAACCCAGCGCATTATCCCGTGCATGTAAGAACAGATGGCGTGCCCCCTGTTGCCGGGCAATGCCTTCCATATGCTTGACGATCTCCCGACCCACACCTTTTTTCTGCCAGTCGTCTGCCACCGCCATATAGCGCAGTTGGGCGGTATCAGCGCTGGGGAACTGGAGTCGTGCAACGCCAATCACCTGTTGTCCGTCACGGGCCATCAGGTGATAGCTGTCGGCTTCTTCCATATCCTGTTCGCTGCCCCTGGGCTGCTCCCAGGGTTTTCTTAAAATGCGCCAGCGCAGTTCATAATATTGCGCAAATTCTTCGGCGGTTTCAGGCTGGCTCAGGTGCATGGTGACGGATAATTAATGAATGGTGCAAATGATGCTGCAGTCAGCAGGCTCAGGCAAAAGAGACCCATGTGGTGGCCACATATTTAACGCCCTGCTGCAGTTGCGAGTTACGGTGTTCGTGGGTCCAGAAGGGCGGGAATAATATCAGCGCGCCTTCGCTGGGTTGCACCGCAACATTCTGATACATAAATTCGGTAGCACCGCCGGGGCCCGCTACGTCATTTAAATACCACAGGGCCACCAGTTGGCGATCGGCAAAGTCGTGACTGCCACCATCAATATGCCAGTTATAATATTCACCCGCATCGGTGCGCTGCATATTGTAGCCAACGTCTTTAAAGCGCCCCTTGAAAAACGGAAAGGCCTCGGAAAATTCGCGCAGTGACGAACCCAGTGAGCGAAACAGTTCCCGTGAAATATCCTGCCAGTGATCATGGGCGCTGATCGCCAGATCGGTCGACTGTTTTATATTGGGGTCTTCCTTGAAGTCCTGACCGATGCGTCCACGATACTGTGATTGCTGGTCACTTTCAAAACGGCGAATCATTTCCCGGCAGATGTCTTTTGCCAGTGCATTTTCCCTGATATAAATAAAACTGCCCTGTTTTACTTCTGTAAACGTTTGCAGGGGTTGTCGTTGCGTAGCGTCGTGATACATGGATGTGTGTTCTACAGGTTGCGGTGCGAGTGCGTCTAGCTTAGCAAAAAAACACTATAAATAGTTGTTGCTAATCAATTTTTGTATGTGGCTATCAGCGTCGGCACCGTGTTGCTGGTACAGCCCGATCATCTGCTTTGCCATATTTATCCAGTGCGCATTGGCCGGTTCCAGCAACTCACTCAGGCTGCGTGTGTTTTTGTTCTCCAGCCAGCGGTTGTAGGCCTGTTGCAGGCTGGGAAAGATCATTTTTCGCAGACTGCTGAGGTTGGCGAAATAAAAATGAATCTGAGCCGCTTCATTGTTTTCAATCAGTCTGGGCAGTGTCGACTGCATATCGGCAATATTGTCGCGCACCGCGCGTGCCATCATTTCCGCCTGCGAGCGGGGCAGTTCCATTAACATGGTTTCCCAGAGCTCACCGAGTATTTTGCCTGCCATGATCTCGCCGATTTCATGGTGCAGTACCGTATTGACTTCATTGTCGGTCATGCGCTCCAGTGCATCCTGTGGTGCCTGTTTAAAGTCATAACAGGTAAGCGCGCGGGACAATGGATTTTCCTGCTTATGCCAGTGGGATTCCTCGAACTTTTCCCAGATAAAGCGGCGCAGTGATTCGCGCCGGATATACACGGTTTTATTCTGTGTCATGCCCGGCGGTGCCGCCAGGTCCCGTGCCAGCTCCTTGCCGGAAACATACAGGGTGAAGTCGTCGTGAGTTTCCCTGTGTTCAAGTTCCGCCAGAAAAAACACCGGTTTGCCATAGAGTCCATAACCGCCGCTGTACACCAGTTGATCCGCTTGCAGTTGCCGGTTAATGGCTGCGCTGTCGTAAAGATCAAAGCTTTGATCATGAATCAGCAGGTTGCTTAGTGGCCGGGTTTCTATTTCATCCCACAGCGCTTCGCGCTGGGTGAGCCACTTGCCGATATGACTGTTATCCAGCCCCTGATTAAAAGGTAGCTGGTGTTCCCAGCGATAGAATTCACGCATTTTTAGCAGGTAAATACACAGCGTGTAATTGCCTGCATACTGGGCATCGGAAATATGGCAGTTGTCTTGAACGAGCTGGGTAAGTGCTTGCATAAATCTCCCATTGGCATAGTCGTCGCCGTGAGTCAGCACGCGGGTGCCGGAAAGCTTTGCTATGGACGCTCCGTTTAATTCCGTTTAATGCAGAGTTTCGTTATATCACTCTGGAGGTGAAAATAATTCCTTGGTGGGTTGATTATTTGCGTCCTGCAATAATCAACATACCGCACATCCATGTCCATAAATAGTATACTACTCGCCAGCGAATATCCCCCCGCAAACAGTCGGGAATCATCTGAATTAGAAGAGTGTGAGTAGATCCCATGAGAATGAGAACCAAGTGGCATAATAAAGAGCGTGAAGTCAGCGTTGAAGAAAAAGCCAATACCATGGCCTTTATCTCCTGGCGAATTGCCGCCGGTATGGTGTTGAACCTGGAAAACGAGAATTTCCAGACAGACACTCAGCAACAGCGTCTTGAAGTGATCAAGGAAGCGCTGGCCTTTCTGGTGTCGGTGACTGACCGGCTGGTGGCCGGGCAGATGGAACAGCAGCAACGTCAGGAGTTTATCGTTAAGTTTGCCACCAAGCTGGCAAAGACCTTTCAGGAAAACTGTGAAGACCTGATCGAACGGGACGTGGATTATAAAAAGCCCTTTATCGATGTGTTGAACCAGCGCCTGGATGCCTATGCCGCCGGCTCATGGGATGATGAAGCGGAGATGCCCGGTTTTAAATACATGCGTGATTTCGGCGATTTTGTCAGCGCGGTGATGGGTGAGCGTGACCGCAAGTGGATTACTGATCAGGTGCTGGCGATTGAAGTGCCGGAAATGATGGAAAATCTGAAAAAGGCCAAATATGAGATGGTGGATGGACGCAGCGCGGCACGCCTGGGTGACTAGCTGTGAAGGTCCTATTGGCTGGGGGATAAAAGAAAACGCGAAACAGTCCGCCAATGCACGCAAATAAATGCAAATAAATGCAAATGTATGGATATGGTAGTTACGTGGGGTGGCATTAAGCGAAGCCGATCCGCCGTTTCAGCAGTGCCTATACCTAAGTCATTTAGTCTTTTGACGAACGACGTCCGACTCATGGCTAACAACTGCTTGCCCGTCTCTCGCGAAATACCGCACATTCTGTGCATCTTTGCTACCGGCTCCTGCCTCTCGCAAAATACTACACATCCTGTGCATAACCGCTAACGGCATCCCTGCCTCTCGCGGAATACCTCACATCCTGTGCATAAAAAAGGCCGGAATTAATCCGGCCCCTTTTTGACTCGAAGCGTTAGCTTCAAGTCGCAGTTTCAAGCGTGTAGATTAGGCTTTGAATTTAGCAGCGTTATCTGTGTTGTGATTGCTGCCATCTTCGAAACCGGCTTCATAGGCTTCATTAGAACGCTGTTCTTCACGCTCCGGGTTACATACATAACCACCTTGCCAACCCTGGATGTATTCTGGATCGATACCATCTTTTTCCAGCTTAACAACTGTATCATAGTATTCTTGGTTCATAGCTAACTCCTGGTAAAGACCATGTTTAGTCATATCGTTGGACACATTGCCAGCGACATTTGAAATAGGTTAATTACGGAAAAAGGCAGTCGAGTACCTTTTTCAGAATGCGCGATAGTATAGCAGACTGATAAACTGGCTATATATCCCTATAGGGAGGGGTGGAACATCTACCCCAGTAAGTCAGGGGATTCTACGGTTAAAGCGCAAAAAATCAAGGACAAAGGCGAGATCAGCGGCAATAAAGCCTGAAAAACAGGCCTGACAGGCCTCTAGCCGGTACTGTCAGCTGGTCGATCTGTCCCTCAGTCCGCACTGCAAGGTCTGTATTACACACAGATGAGCATTCTCTACTCATATCATCCTCTATTCTGAGGGGTGTCTGGGTAAAGTCCACAGATAAGCCACGTTTATGTTCATTATTAAACTCTGTTAATATGCAGCGGTTTAAATGAGAATTATTCTCCCCATATAGGGATATACGATGCCCACAGGCCTTGCTTTATGCTAAGCGCTGCCGCCAGGCAATTCCCCCTAATAGCAAGATTAAGAGGTTTACCATGTCAGAAGAAATGCCGATGAACGATCCCGATTACGCCAGTGGTATAGCGGCATTTGAAGAGAAAAATTTCAATACCGCGATGCGCTTTCTGATCAAATATGCACGGGAAGGCGATGCTGAGGCACAGCACAAGGTGGCCATTATGTATCAGAATGGCCTGGGCGTCGTCGCCAATGATGAAAATGCTTTTAACTGGATGAAATCAGCCGCCGAACAGGGGCATCCGATTGCACAACACGGCCTGGGCTTTATGTATATGGAAGGCGAGTGTATCGCGCAGGATCTGGGCGAAGCCATGTGCTGGTTTGAGAAAGCGGCCGAGCAGGGTCTGATCGGTTCGATGACCACCATCGCCATGATGTATGAAGAAGGTCGTGGTGTTGAAAAAGATCAGGACAAAGCGCAGGAATGGTACAAGAAAGCCGGCTTTTAATAAGTAACTGTCCAGCTCACCTCTGGGGCACTCCATCTCTGCGTTGAAAAATGGACACTTACAGCTCTAACAATTAAGGCCGTAAATTCACATTTTCCGTCTTGAGCTGAAGCACCCCAGAGGCAACCTGAACAGTCACGGTCAATTTTAAATTAAAGCTAAAACTTCATCTAAAAGCAGAATTATTATTCGGGATAGTCATGCGCCCAGCAAAATTATTATCAGTTTTAAATCGAGAATTTATCAGCACCGAAACCGGTCACCACACACCGGTGATGTTGTGGGGGCCGCCGGGTGTCGGCAAGTCGCAGATGGTCGCCCAGGTGGCGGAGCAGCACGACATTCCAGTGATCGACATCCGTTTATCGCAGATGGAACCCAGCGACCTGCGAGGCATTCCATTTAAAAACGGCAATGCAGTGGAATGGGCCGTGCCGGCGATGCTGCCGGATGCCGAGCGTCACGGCCCCAAAGGCATTCTGTTTCTGGATGAGATCACTTCGGCACCGCCAAGCGTGTCCGCCGCTGCCTATCAGCTGATTCTGGATCGTAAACTGGGTAACTATGAAGTGCCTGAAGGCTGGGCGATTTTTGCCGCGGGTAACCGGCAGGGCGACCGTGGTGTCACCTACACCATGCCGGCGCCACTGGCCAACCGTTTCTCTCACTACGAAGTGGATGTCAACCTGGATGACTGGGTGGCCTGGGCCTGGGAGCACAATATCAATGAGCGGGTGATTGGTTTCCTGCGCTTCCGTCCCGACCTGCTGTTTGATTTTGACCCGGCGCATAACCCGGTTGCCTTCCCTTCACCACGTTCCTGGGAGTTTGCCCACAATGCACTGCACAAGTTCGAGGATCATCCCGACCTGTTGCTGGGTACATTGCAGGCCTGTGTCGGTCCGGCGGCGGGGGTTGAACTGAACGCCTTTATCGAAAGCCTGGATCAGATGCCGGATCTGGATGCGATTATTGCCGGTGAAAAAGTCGCGGCACCCAGAGAAATCGATCTGCAATACGCGGTGGCTGCGGCTCTGGTGGGGCGTGCGATTCGTGTCAGGGGCAGTGCCAGGGCACCCCAGGTAATGGGTAATATTCTCAAATACGCGAAAAACTTCCGCCAGAAAGAAATGGGGGTGATGATGGTATCGGATATGCATCGCGCGATTGGTGAAGATATTTTTGCGGTGCCGGAGTTTGCCGAATGGGCCAATGATATCGCCGAGCTAATGATTTATTAAAATAATGGCCCATATCAGCCCTGTGCGATCACATGCCTGCGTTGAAAAATGGACACTTAACCTATGTAAGCTCACATTTTTCGCCTTGCCCTGTGACCGCACAGAACTAATCTGAACCATTATTTGCCCTACGAGTTTCATATAAAACATGGCAATTGATCTGGAAAAAAAGCTGGCGACTGCTCGCACAAAACTGATCCTGGAAAAGCCTTTTCTGGGTGCGCTGGTATTGCGCCTGCCGATGGTGCGCGCGAAGGATGACTGGTGTGATGCCACCTTCAGCAATGGCAAGAAACTGTATTACAACGAACACTATATCGATGCCTTGAGTCCGGAGCAGACCCAGTTTGCGCTGGCCCATGAAGCGCTGCACTGCGCCTTGTCGCATTTTGCCCGTCGGCAGAACCGGGTGCAACACCGCTGGGATATGGCCTGCGATTTTGCCATCAACCCGATGCTGATCAACGACGGTATGAAGCCACCGCCGGATGTGAATTATCTGCGTGAATACGACGGTATGACCGCAGAGGAAATCTATCCGTTACTGGAAGATAACGATAATGATCAGGAACGGGAGCTGGAACAGGAGATCAACCCTGATTCCGACAATGATCAGGACGAGGATAATGAAACCAGTAGTGGTGATGAACCTGAAGAGCAGCACGAAGGTAAAAACCAGAAGCAGAAAAGTGACTCCCAGGGTCGCGGCGAAGATCAGGGCGGTTCCCGTGAGGATAATTCAGAGGCCAGTGGTGACGACGGCAAACAGCAATCGGGCCCGCCGGAAGAAGGCGAGGGTGAACCCGAGCCACTGACTCCGCAGGAAATCGAGTCACTCAGTTTGCAGTGGCAGCAACGCATGGCCAGTGCAGCACAACAGGCGATTCAGGCGGGCAAGCTGGGTGGCTCGATGGCGCGCATGGTGGACCATCTGCTGCAACCCCGGCTGCCCTGGCGCATGCTGCTGTCACGCTATATCACCATGGTGGCACGGGATGACTACACCTATGCGCGACCCTCAACCCGTCGTGGTGACCCGGCGGTGTATCCCAGTCTGCGCAGTGCACAGCTGAATATTGTGGTGGCGCTGGATATCAGTGGCTCGATTTCGGAAAAGGAAGTGGCGGAATTTGTCTCCGAGGTGGACTCAATCAAAAGCATGATTCGCGCCCGGGTGACCCTGCTGGCCTGTGACTCGCATCTGGCAGACGGTTGCCCCTGGGTGTTCGAGCCATGGGAAGAATTCAAGATGCCAAAGACCTTCAAGGGCGGTGGCGGCACCCGTTTCACCCCGGTTATAGAATGGGCCGAAGCGCAGGATGAAGCGCCCAATCTGCTGGTGTATTTCACCGATGCGCAGGGTGAGTTTCCGGATAAAGAGCCCGGCTTTCCGGTCACCTGGCTGGTCAAGGGCAAGACACCGGTGCCCTGGGGGCAGCGGGTGCAGCTAAACTAATCGGCGGGGTCAGCCCGGAAGCTAAACTTCGTATGTGCCGCGCACAAGCGATAGAATATAACGTTTAAAACACAAAGTAGTTGTTATGGATCTTTCCCCGGAAGACAGTCTTCGCCTCAATGTATTGCTCACCCAGGGCCTGCAGGCGGTGCGCGTGGATGAGTCACGCATGAAAGTTTACGCCCTCACCGAGCGTGGCGAGGCGCAGGTGCCGCTTAACCCCAATTGCCGTGACGAGCAATATATCCGCAATGTTAAATCGCTTCTGTCCTCCCATTCGATTGGCTCACCCGGCGGCTACCCGGTGTACCTGAAACGCTGGACCCGTATGGGACAGGCCAGAGATGAAAGTCTGGACCAGCTGCTGGTACTGGGTGAAGAAGAAGCCGTGGTGGCAGTGGTGCATGCGGCGGGGTTAACCGATGAAATCGCGCGACGAGCCTGGTGGTGTATGCCCACCACCGATAATGCACGGCGCATGCTGGAAAAAAAGGCGGTGGTGGAAGGCAAAATGGGGCCGGTTCTGGCCGAGTTTCTGATTGAACACCTGCCGTTTGAAGACCAGCCACTGGCGATGATCGACAGTGTCCGTGCGGCATTACAACCGGGGCTGGTGACCGAAGAACTGCGGCAGAGCCTGTGGCAGAAGGCGCGTCAGAAAGGTGCCTACTATGTGGGCTTTCTGCAGGCCATGCCCGATGATCTGCCCGGTGACGCTGCACCCCATGCCAGTTATGAACACTACAAGCATGTGCTGGCACCGCTGATAGATAAAGGCAATGCCGCTGCGGCGTTGCTGATCAAGGTGATGTCGGCGGCCGGGCAGAATTATCTGGATACCATCGATGCCGCGTTAAAACGGCCCAGCGATCAGAATGTGGTGGTGGCGCTGTTTATGACTATCGAACGTTATTTTGCGGATGTCTGTCCGGGCTTTGCTAACCGTCGTGATATCCAGTTGCTTATTGATGAGGCCAGTCAGCGCTGTGCCGAGTGTGACGAATCGCTGGCGGAAATCAAGGCGCTGTTGCCGGATGCCGAGCCCTATCTGCATGCGATGATGGTACTGTCCGGCTATTGTGAAGAGTTAACTTTCCCGGTGTTCGGGCAGACGGATGCCATCGGCTCGGTGATGCGTAAGCGCATCAGGCACCTCACCGACCCAATTAAAGCAAACACCCAGCAGCTGAGAAGCTAAACCAGCTGCGTTGACAGCACCTGTTCAGAGGCCGTTATGCCATCACTGCATGTCAGTAAAATTCATATTACATTGAAGGTGAAGCTGCCCCCGGAATTGCTCGAGCGGCATCTGCCATCCTCGGCTGCGGTGGTGGGTGAGGCGCTGACCGAGCAGGTGCTGGCGGCGGTTAAGAAACACCAGCTGAGTTATTTCCCGCCGCTGGATTATCTGCAGAAAGCAGGGGATATAGACGAGGATCTGCTGGATGCCACTGAAACCATTGCCTGGTTCGCCTGCAAGCTGGTGCGTGAGGAAGTCAATAAAAAGCTGCGCGGCTTTTTCTCGACGCTAAGCTTTCAGTCAGTCAAGTGCACCTCCTATGCCATGCCCGGGGTGCGCGCCAACCAGCTCAATGCCTGGCATCAGCTGGTGGAGCACTATACCCCCAATACCGTCAAGCTGGACATTATCGCCAGTGTGCTGAAAAAGGAAGAGGCCCCCAAAGGACTGGAAAACTGGTCAAAGCAGCTGTTCAGACGCAACCTGGATGGCGTGTTTGAAGACTTTGAAGTGACCCAGACAGCGGTTCTGTAAATCCCCGGTTTGCGCTGAGCGATGTTTTTCAGCAAGTGAATTTTCTGTATAGCCGAATCTGTACGCATGGCTGTGCTAGGCTTAAGTGAGTTGAGCTCACTGTATAGGGATGTCGATGCTATTAAGGATCCTTGTTTTATTCTGCGTGCTGTTTGTGTCTGGCTGTAGTCAGAATGGTGAACCCACACTGCGTATCGGCACCAATGTATGGCCCGGTTATGAACCGCTGTATCTGGCCAGACAACTGGGCTATCTGGACAGTAACCGTATCCGCCTGATTGAATACACTTCCACTTCCCAGGTCCTGAAGGCCTACCGTAATGGGCTGATCGATGGGGCTGCAGTTACCCTGGATGAAGCCATCAGCCTGCAGGCGGCGGGTGAAGATGTGCGGGTAGTGCTGGTAATGGATGTGTCTGACGGCGCCGATGCACTGGTTGCCCACCAGGATATACAGCGGCTTGAGGATATTGAAGGAAAGCGTATCGGTGTCGAACATTCTGCGCTGGGTGCCTACCTGATCAGTCGGATTATTGCAAAGGCACAACTGGATGAGAGCCAGCTGCAGATTGTACCGCTGGAAGTTAACCGTCATCAGCGAGCATTTGTTAATGGCCAGGTCGATGGGGTGGTGACCTTTGAGCCGGTTCGCAGCCGTTTGCTGGCGGCTGGTGGCCAGGTACTGTTTGACAGCTCACAGATACCCGGCGAGATTGTTGATGTACTGATTGTCCGTGCCGACAGGCTGCCGCAGCTTGGCGGACAGGTGGACTATCTGCAAGACGTCTGGTTTGACGTGATTGCCCAGATCACAGAATCGCCACAGAGGCATCTGGCAAAGCTGAACCGCCGCTTACGCCTGGAGGAAAAGGATGCCAGGGCCGCCTTCAGCGCAATTCGTTTTCCCGATAGAACTGATAATCAGCGCATGCTGAGTGTGGATGGAAAAAATAATCTGCTGCAGTTGTCCCGTGAGATGACTAAACTCATGCATGAGCAGCGTTTAATCGAAACCCAGGTGAACACCGACGTGATGTTCAAAACCCAATAATACAGTGCGTGCTTATGCGATTCCCCCTCAGTGTTAAGGTTTCAATGGGTGTTGTAACGGCAGTGGTGCTGATAGTCAGCACCCTGCTGATGAATGCCTATTCTTTTCTTATTGACTATGAAACCGACGAATTAAAACGCAAAGTGCATGTTGATCTGTCACGCATGCAACATACCCTGGAATTCCTGTCACAGCATAACGAACATGAGCAAATGCAGGTGGAGCTGTCATCCCTGGCGGCACTGCCGTATATCCAGCTGGCGGTGTTGCTTGATGAAAACAACCGGGTTATTGCCTCTTCACAACTGGCGCACAGAGGAATCAATGCAGCCGATGGCTTGCTGACGCAGCCTGAGCTGGATTTGCTGCAAAGCAGACAGGCCGAGGCGAATCGTCTGAGTTCGTTAATCCGGGTGGATGCGGATGCGCAGCATCTGTTTGCGGTCTATCCACTGATTCTGGGTCTGCAGGACAGCGAGCAATTGATTGATCAGCGTATCGGCCATATCTACGCACGCCTTGATCTGTCCTGGGTGGTGGATAAATCGACACAGATACTGCAGTTAAAAGCCGCACCCATGCTGTTTTTGTTGCTGGTAGTAGTGGTGGTTTTCATTCTGTGGCATGACCGCTTTCTGGTGCGTAGAATTAAAAACATCAACCAGGCGGCAAAGGCATTTGCCGACTCGGGTTATCAGGCACGGGCCAGCGTTAAAGGTAATGATGAGCTGACCGATCTGGCGATCAGTTTTAATGAAATGGCGGACACGGTAGAACAGAAAAATGCCGAACTGGTGAATAAGGAAGAAAGCATTTCGCTGATTCTTAATACCATGGAAAACGGCGTGATCACCATTGATGAAACCGGCAGTATACACAGCTTTAACCGTGCGGCAGAAAAAATGTGTGGTTACAGCGAAGCGGAAATTGTCGGCAAAAATATCAGTTGCATTATGCCCGATCTCTATCGCAGTGAGCACGATGCCTACATACAACACTATCTGCAAAGCGGTGAAAAGAAAATTATCGGCAGCACCCGTGATGTGTCGGCACAACACAAGGATGGGCATGAATTTTCGATTCATCTGTCGGTGAATGAATTGCCGTATAAGGTTGATGGTAAACGCATGTTTATCGGTTCCTGCACAGACATTACTCTGTTAAAACAGCAGGAGATGCAACTGAGGCACAGTCAGAAAATGGACGCGCTGGGCAAGCTCACCGGCGGTATTGCTCACGATTTCAATAATATGCTGGGGGTTATTCTGGGATACTCAGAATTGTTGCTGGATCAGTTAACCGATGATTCTAAAATTAAAAAATATGTTAATGAAATTTTTCATGCCGGTAATCGTGGTGTGAACCTAACCAAAAAATTACTGTCCTTCTCGCGACAGAAATCGGCTGAACCGGATGTGGTTGATATCAATTCTATATTAGAGCAGAACAGAAACATGCTGGAAAAAACACTCACTGCAAGAATCCAGCTTGAGCTTCATCAGCAGGTAGACCTGTGGCCGGTGTTTTTAGATCGCAATGATCTGGAAGACGCCATCCTGAATATGTGCATTAATGCCATGCACGCGATCGAAGGCAGTGGCAAGCTGGACATACAGACCCGTAATCTCAGCATTGATCATGAGCAGGCGGTTAAATTGAAACTGCAGGCAGGTGCAGGCGAATATGTGCGCTTACGCATTTGTGATACGGGCTACGGCATTGAGGAAGAATCACTGGGTCGTATCTTTGATCCTTTTTATTCCACCAAGGGCGATCAGGGTAGCGGGCTGGGCCTGAGTCAGGTGTATGGTTTTGTCAAACGCAGTTCGGGTCAGGTGCGTGTTGAATCTGAGCTTAATCGTGGTACCTGTTTTGATCTGTACTTCCCTCGTTACCAGGGGGAGCTGGTGCAAACAACGAAAAACCGGGCAATGCAGGAAGCCGCCGGCAGGGGCAAGGAAACCATTCTGGTGGTGGATGATGAACCTTCCTTGCGCTTTTTACTGGAAGAAACACTGAGCACCGTCGGTTATACGGTGTTTATGGCGGACAACGCCGATCATGCGATTGAGATTCTGCAGGACGAACAGATTGATCTGATGATCAGTGACGTCATTATGCCGGGCATGGATGGTTATCAACTGGCTGAATATGTGCGTGAGCATTATCCGCAGGTAAAAATCCAGCTGGCCAGCGGTTACAGCGACAACCGTCATCAGCAAAGCCGTGACCCGGAGTTGCATGATGCTTTGTTAGTCAAACCATTTGATCGTCAGCATTTGCTGTCTCGAGTACGTGAATTGCTGCGCGGTAATAAAACGCCTGGCGATACATAAGGGCAGTATTAAAAACGTTAACAACGTCAGTTGCTTCAGTATGTAGTTCACTATTCACAGACAGTGAATAAAACGTGTGCTACATATACTAAGCACTGGTTAAAAGATCATCTGCTTAATATGCACAGACAGAGCGCCGCTACCGATTTGTGTAGTGTACAGATGATCAGCACTGGGACAGGCCGGAAGGGATCTTATGGCTAGAATTTATATCGTAGACGATGATGAACAGGTTGCAGAGCTGTTTTCCGCTGCCATCGATAGTGTGGGGATAGATAACCGCTGCTTCACCAGTGCGCGGGAGTTTCTGCAAATAGATCTGCTGGATACCGACGTAGTTCTGCTGGATCTGAATATGCCGGACATCGACGGCATTGAGGTGATTCGTGTGCTGGGTAGAAACGCGGCACAAGCTCAGCTGGTGCTGATCAGCGGGCATGACATGGGGGTTCTGCACTCGGCACAGCAACTGGCACAGGCGCATGCATTGCGTGTTGCGGGTAGTCTAAGTAAACCGGTCTCGGTTGAACAGCTGAAAAAGCTGGTGATCGAACTGTCGCAACAGCAACAGTCGAATACACAGCAGAATCTGGCCATGCAACACATGCCGGATATTACGGAGTTGAAAGCTGCGCTGCGTGAAAAGCAGCTGGTGTTGTATTACCAGCCACAAATAGACCTCGAAAGTGGCGAGCTACATGGAGTTGAAGCATTGTCCCGCTGGCAGCACCCGCAGCGTGGTTTGATTTTTCCGGACACATTTATTCCACTGGCAGAACAGCATGGTCTGATAGGTGAGCTGACTGCAGCAGTGATTGCTCAGGCAATAGAGCAGAGCCGTGTGTGGCAACAACAGGGACTGAAAACCCGTATTTCTGTGAATATCTCGGCAGATAATATTACCAGTCTGTCATTGCCCGAGCAGCTGAGTGGGATGTTAATTAATAACCGGTTAGATCCCGCCATGCTTACCCTCGAGGTGACCGAAAGTGCACTGATGGGTGAGCTGGTCACCTCACTGGATATCCTCACTCGACTGCGTATGAAAGGTTTCGGCCTGTCGATTGATGATTTTGGTACCGGTTATTCTTCGCTGTCCCAGTTGCACCGCATTCCATTTACCGAGCTGAAAATCGATAAGAGTTTTACCATGTCGATGGGGCAGGATGCTGAATCCAGAGCGATTGTCAAAACCTGTATTATGCTAGGGCAGGAACTGAATATGCGGGTAGTGGCAGAAGGCGTGGAATCGGCCGAAATTTTAATGCTGCTCGAAAATTATGGTTGCGATATCGCACAGGGCTACCATATTGCCAGGCCCATGCCTGCCGAAGATTTGCCAGCCTGGGTGCAGCAATCAGGTATGGCAGTCAATGCTTACGCACTTTAAATTTTCTGGTAACTGCGTTCGATATAGGCGTTTAACAAGTCCTGAAATTCCGCCGCGATATTGTCACCCTTCAACGTCACGGTTTTCTCACCATCTTCGTATACTGGCGCGACCGGTGACTCACCCGTGCCCGGCAGGCTGATGCCGATATTAGCGTGCTTGCTTTCCCCCGGGCCATTGACCACGCAGCCCATCACCGCCACCGACATGGTTTCGACGCCCTGGTACTGGCTTGCCCAGATGGGCATCTGCTCACGCAGATAAGCCTGTATCTGTTCCGCCAGTTCCTGGAAATAGGTACTGGAGGTGCGTCCGCAGCCGGGGCAGGCGGTGACCAGTGGCACAAAGGCGCGCAGTCCCATGGTCTGTAAAATTTCCTGTGCCACAATCACTTCTTTGGTGCGTGCTGCGCCGGGTTCCGGGGTCAGTGAAATACGGATGGTGTCACCTATGCCTTCGTGCAGCAGAATCGCCAGCGCAGCGGTGGAAGCAACTATGCCTTTGGAGCCCATGCCGGCTTCGGTCAGCCCCAGATGCAGCGCGTAGTCGCAGCGTTCTGCCAGTGCGCGGTAGACGGTAACCAGATCCTGTACATCGGACATTTTACAGGACAGGATGATCTTGTTTTTTGCCAGCCCCAGCTTTACGGCTGTTTCCGCACTCTCCAGTGCAGAGCGAATCACGGTTTCAAACATCACCGATTTGGGGTCTTCAGGTTCGCTGAGCTGTGCATTTTCATCCATCAGTCTGGCCAGCAGTGCCTGATCCATGCTGCCCCAGTTAACCCCGATACGCACCGGCTTGTTGTACTTCACCGCAATCTCGATCATGGTGGCAAACTGTTCATCGCGTTTTTTACCGCGGCCCACATTGCCCGGATTGATACGGTATTTATCCAGTGCCTCGGCACACTCCGGGCACTGGCTTAACAGTTTGTGGCCGTTAAAATGAAAATCACCCACCAGTGGCACGTCTATGCCCATGTGCTTTAAACGGGCCTTGATGCCAGGCACGGCCTGTGCTGCTTCCAGTGTGTTGACCGTGATGCGCACGATTTCCGAGCCGCTGGCCGCCAGCTCAGCAATCTGGATAGCGGTGCCTATCTCGTCTGCGGTATCGGTATTGGTCATCGACTGCACCACCACAGGTGCATCGCCACCAACGGTGACATTGCCGACCTGTACCGGAATGGACTGGCGACGGGGAAGAAAAGGAGGGTGAAAACTCATGCCGTGTTCCTGGAAAGCTGTATGCTGCAAGCTGGTGATGGACCAAGTGATTTTAAAATGACTTAATGACCGCGTTGATTATGGGTTGTAAGGCACCTCGGAACAATGCTGACATAGCATCATTGTTCCGAGGTGCTTTAATATTGCGTGATAATATTATCACTTTCAGCAGCAGATGCGGATAGCGAATTGTTTAGATTGGGTTTAATTATTAATCCACTGGCGGGTATAGGTGGTCGTGTCGGGCTGAAGGGCTCCGATGGCGAAGATATTCAGCGTCTGGCCCGTCAGCGCGGCGCGATTCCGCTGGCGCAACAGCGCATGCAGCAGGCACTGGCGTATCTGCTGGATTACCGTCAGCAGTTGCAGATTTATACCGCGACGGGTGAGATGGGTGAAAACCTGTGCCAGAGCATGGGTTTTGCGCACAGTGTTGTATTTACCCCGCAGGCAGGCGAAACCCATGCCTGCGACACCGAAGCCGCTGTAGAACAGTGCCTGGTGCAGGGTGTCGATTTATTGCTGTTTGCCGGCGGTGATGGCACCGCGCGTAATGTCTTCACTGCATTACAGCGGGCGACTGAAGCAGCGGATGTGCCGTTGCAGCTGCCGCCGGTGATCGGCGTGCCGGCGGGCTGCAAAATTCATTCTTCGGTGTATGCGGTGACCCCGGCCCATGCCGGCGAGTTGCTCGGTCTGCTATTAAAGGGCCGGGCATTGTCACTGGCCGAGGCGTCGGTGATGGACATAGACGAGGAAGAATTTCGCCAGGACCGGGTCAGGGCGCAGCTTTATGGCTATTTGATGGTGCCGGCGGAAAACCGTTTTATGCAGAGCATGAAACAGGGCGGGGTGCAGCATGCCGAGATTGCATTGCAGGATATAGCCGCGTTTATGCTGGAAACCATGCAGGATGACTGCCTGTACCTGATCGGTTCCGGCACCACCCCCAAAGCGATACTCGATGAGCTGGGCTTGCCGTCCACCCTGCTGGGTGTGGATGCGGTTTATAATCGGCAGTTGCTGGCCAGTGATCTGAGCGAGCAGCAGATTCTGCAGTTACTGGATAAGTATGACAGGGTGCGACTGGTGATTACCCTGATCGGTGGTCAGGGGCATGTGTTCGGCCGCGGCAATCAGCAACTCAGCCCGGCGGTGATTCGCCGCCTGGGGATGCAAAATATTGATATTATTTCCACCGCAGAAAAAATACACTCGCTTAATGGCCGGCCCTTGCGGGTGGACACCGGTGATGAGACCCTTAACCAGTCATTGTATGGCATGGTGCCGGTGATTACCGGTTATGACGAAAAAACCCTGTGCCGCATTGCGCGTTAGCGTCGCGCCAACGCATTACAAACACTAACCTCAACACTCACACTATTATTTTCAGGACAATTATGAACGACGAAAAATTCAATTATGACTTGATGGATTTTCTCGCCATGTCGCCCACGCCATTCCATGCGGTGGAGCAAATTATCTACAAGCTGGAGTGCGCAGGTTACCAGCGCTTATTCGAAGCGGACAGCTGGGAACTGGAAGCATTTCAGGGCTACTATGTAACACGTAATGACTCATCGATTATTGCCTTCAAACTGGGTGAAGAGCCGGTGGCAAAAGGGATTAATATGGTGGGGGCACATACCGACAGCCCCTGTCTGAAAGTAAAACCCCGGCCCGATATATTATTTAATGGTTACTACCAGCTGGGTGTAGAAGTCTACGGTGGTGCGCTGTTAAATCCCTGGTTTGATCGTGATCTGTCACTCGCCGGGCGAGTGAATTACCTGGATGAAGACGGTGACCTGTGCAGTACGCTGGTTAACTTTGAAACCCCGATTGCAGTGATCCCCAGTCTGGCGATTCATCTGGATCGCGAGGCAAATAAAAACCGCAGTGTGAACGCACAGACCGACATTCCACCGATACTGTTAAAACTGCCGAATTCGGAGAGTGAAGATAAACCGTCTTTCCACGATATTCTGTTGCAGAAAATTCAGGATGATACCGATGCGACTGAAGTACTGGATTATGAGCTGAGTTTTTACGATGTACAGGAAGCCGCCTATATTGGTCTGCATCAGGACTTTATTGCCAGCGCCCGGCTGGATAATTTGCTCAGTTGTTATACCGGCCTGATGGCGTTGACAGAAACCAGTAATCCGGGCAGCAAGTTACTGGTGTGTACCGATCATGAAGAAGTGGGCAGTGTGTCCAGCAGCGGTGCGCAGGGTACGTTTTTACAGTCGGTGCTGGAACGCATTGCCGGCAGCCATGAAAACATGGGGCGCATGATGGATCAGTCAATGATGATCTCTGCAGACAATGCCCATGCACTGCACCCTAATTTTGCCGATCGTCACGATGAAAATCACGGGCCGGAAATTAATAAAGGCCCGGTGATTAAAGTCAATGCCAATCAGCGTTATGCCACCAATGGTCATACCAGTGCTATTTTCAGACAACTGTGCAAACAGGCGGATGTGCCGGTACAGTCGTTCGTGGTGCGCTCGGATATGGGCTGTGGCAGCACCATCGGCCCGATTACCGCGAGTAATCTGGGGGTGAAAACCCTGGATGTTGGAGTGCCGACCTTTGCCATGCATTCGATTCGCGAACTGGCCGGGCGCTGGGATGCCTATTATTTGTTCAGGGTGTTAAAAGAGTTCTATGCGTAGGTTAATACTGATGTCATATATCTGCCTTGTGGATACGGGTCAGTTTTTGCAGGTGAAAGTTGATGAATAAACCGCTCGCCGAATCCTGTCTACAAAACCAGCAACCTATTCTGCAGGTGTTGCGCGGCGTGTTTAGCGAAGCGGGTGAAGTGCTTGAAGTTGGCAGCGGTACTGGCCAGCATGCAGTGTTTTTTAGCCAGCACCTGCCACACCTTGAATGGCAACCCAGTGACCTGCAGGATCAACATCCGGGTATGTTATTGTGGCTGAACGAAGTGGAACATAATCGCATCAGGCCACCGCTGGTACTGGATGTGGATGATGAAATCTGGCCAGTGCAGAATATGGATTATGTGTTTACCGCCAATACCACGCATATTATTTCGCTGTCGCAGGCAGAGCGCATGTTTGCGCACATCGCCAGGGCGCTGAAACAGGGGGGGCTGTTTGCCCAGTACGGGCCGTTTAATTACAACGGTGAGTACACCTCGGAGAGTAATGCGCGGTTTGATCAGTGGCTTAAGCAACAGCATCCGCAGAGCTGTATTAAGCATTTTGAACAGTTGCAGGGCTTTGCCACTGACAACGCCCTGCACTGTGTCGATGACATCGAAATGCCGGCCAATAACCGCTTGCTTGTGTGGCAAAAACAGTCTTAAAATAGCTTCACTGCCACAAACCAGCGCGACTGAGACATAACAGATGCGCCGCAAATCAGGTTATTGGCCCAGTGTGAACAGGGAAGCACCATGCCGATTAAATTTCATTACGACCCGCAGATAAAAGTATTGATGGCCAGGTTCGAAGGCCTGCTCAGTCTGGCTGAAATGCAGGAATCGCTAAAGCTGCTGATTAGTGACCCTGATATTCCAGCCGATGCCAATGCGCTGTGGGATGTGAGTGATATGGAATTTAATAATATCACCATTGATTTTCAGCGTGAGGTGATTGAAATGCGTCGTCAGCATGCAGCGCATAGAAAACCCGCAAAGATTGCCATTTTATGTACCTACACCCTGGCCGAACCGCTGGTGAAAATGTACACCATTTTGTGTAAGGATCTGGGTGAGGATGCCAGGGTGTTTATGCATGCAGAGGAAGCGCTTGCATGGCTGGCTGATTAATTTATCTATTCAAATCCCACATTAATTTATCAGGACGCTGAACTGTCAGTGTATTCATCTGGTCTTTCACTGCGCATTCCGCAGATTGTACTAAGGAAGCTCTGAATAATGCATCCATGAATTATCAGAGCAAAAACAGATCAAAATGCGATTTTGATCTGTTTTCCATTTTCAATAACTTAGCAGTTATTGAAAATGGCGACACATCCTTGTGCCGCGGAACCTCTGAGTTTTTCAGAGGTTTCCTAATTCAAATTCAGGTTTTTAACTGGCTGACTTAAGGCCGGATTAAGTTGCTGGTGCCTGAGCGCTTCCAGCGTATTAAGCAAGCTGGCCTGCCAGCTGATTTGCGGATCATAACCGAGCAGGGTCTGTGCCGGTTGCAGGTCAATTTCTGCTGAAGCTAACATATAACGCATGGCGGCGGTAAACAGCGGTTGTTGTGCATGCTGGCCAAACAGATTGCGTGAAAACAGCAGCAGTTCTGCCAGCGGTGCCGGTAAGGCGTAGCTTAATGGGCAGTGGCCCAGCTGGCTTTTGATAAACTGCATCACGGCTTTATGTGACGGGGTTTCCGCGCCACTGATATTTACCGAGTGATAACCTGTATCCAGAGGTGCCAGTGCCGCACGGCTGAAGGCCTGACCAATGTCCTGGCCATCGACAATCGGAAGATGGCCGTAACGTCCAGAGTAGTATGGCAGTGAATAATATCCGCTGCGGGCCAGCAACAGTGGCAGCAGGCCCATATTCAGCTGTTTGCCGGAATACAGTCCAGTACGCAGGTTAATAAACTGGGTGCGGCTGTCGGTGTACTGTCGCAGGTAATCTTCAACTGCAATCAGCCCGTTGAGCATGGGCCAGCTGGCGCGGGGTCTGCCCGTTGACTGCGCCGAGTTGCGCTGCGCTGGCGGGCTAACAAACAGGCTGCTCAAATTCACAAAACGCTGTACCCGCCACTCCACCGCGCGATTAATTAAATCCAGGGTGGGTTCGAGATAGGCCTGATGTTGCGGGTCCTGTTGCCGTTCAAAACTGCTCCAGCCGGCAGCATGGCAAACTACATCTATACCCACCAGCAGCCGATCCTGATACGTTGCATCACGCAGATCACCGCAACGCACTTCACCATGATAACTGGCAGGCAGGCGATCCACATTGCGACAGGCGGCAACAAGCTGTAGCTCGCTGTGCTGTATCTGCATCAGGCTGTGCAGTATATGCCGACCGACAAAGCCACTGGCACCGGTGACGAGTATTTTAACGATAATCAATCCCTGCTGTATTGGTCATAAGAAAACCCACGGTTTAATTATGCCTGCTGGCGTATGGTTTGCAATGTGTGTAGCGCCCTTGCTGGACGGTTTATTCAGCCAGCCAGCTATCCAGGTATTGCAGCAGTCGTTGCCGATTGGCTGGGTGGCTGAACAGGTTATTGTGCGTGCCTTCAAGTCGGCTTATAAATTTCGGTGCATTGCTCTGCTGGTAGAGTGTCAGCACATGTCGGGGGTGAATGACTTCATCCTGTTCGCTGTATAGATAAAGCAGGGGAATCTCCGGCAGTTGGCCTACCGCGTCCAGTGGTCGATAGCGGTTACTGATGGTGAGTGACAGCGGCCACTGCAATGCCCAGGTCAGCCAGGAACTTGCCAGCATGTCACGGCTGATCTCGCGGTAATCACTAAACGGTGATATGAACACGGCGCCGTCTATGTCCTGTGGCCGCTGCGCCAGACTGTAGATGCCCAGACTGGCACCAAGGCTTTGTCCGACAAGGAATATTTTTTTATCAGCCGGGTAGTGCGCTGCCGCATAATCCATGGCGTAATAAATATCATCAATTGCACCATCTAACTGAGGTTGGCCCTGTGATAATCCGTAACCTCGATAATCGAAGATAAATACATCGTATTGGTGCCGGGTGAGCCAGTAGACGGCGGCGGCATGGCTGCTGATGTTTTCTGCATTGCCATGCAGAAACAGAATCAGTGCATTTGATTTTTCTGCCGCCGGAAACCACCATCCATGCAGCTGCAGCTTGTCGCTGCTGGAAAAACACACATCGCGGTATTCAAGCCCCAGCTGGTCTGGTGTGACTAGCAACTCTTTACTGGGCTGGAAAAATACTGTGCTGCAGCCACTGAGCAAAGCTAATGATGAAAATAATAATATGCTAATTAAGCGTTGCATCAGTCGGCGCACGATTTATTGTCCATTGTGATGTTGTTGACAGGCGATTTGATTAAAGCGGGCCAGCTTCGATCGATTCTAATCAGGCAGTAATGACTGGTATCATACATAAGCGATTTATGCACTGCTTCCCACTTTATCAAGTTGTATTTGAATTGAAGTCTAAATGTAGAAAATTGTTGTTGCATAGAGATTGCCCGCTGCTATTATAGCTTTCGTAGGATTACTAATAACAATAATTCTTTAATGCAGTACCCAACGTTGCTAAAAATGGAGAAACGTTATGAAAAAACTAATTGCAGGTTCAATTCTGATGGTCGCATCATCCAGCGCATTTGCTGTCGCGCCGGGTGGTCCAGACTGTGGATGGGGTAATATGTTATTTGACGGTCAGGCAGGGCTTGGTCCGCATTTTATGGCATCCATTACCAATGGTACTTCAGGTAATGCAACCTTTGGTATGACATCTGGCACCAACGGTTGCTCAGCCAATGGCAGCTTGAGCTATGGTGGAAAATCCTTACTGGCTTCAATTATGGACGAGTTCTCACAGGACGTTGCCATGGGTGAAGGCGAGGCAATGAATGCGGTTGCGGTAATGATGGGTATTGCCCCTGAAGATCGTGACAGCTTTGCACAGCTGACACATGAAAACTTCGCTGTTATCTTCCCAGGTGAAAATGTAACTGCAGAAGATGTACTGGCTTCTCTGGAAACATTGATGAAAGGCGATACACGTTTATCAAAATACGTGAGCTAATCGTTTTTATCTGAGCTAACGGGGCCTGTGTGCAATACAACAGGCCCCGTTTTTTATCTATCTGTTTTCTGATTTTATACCCGTCTATGTTGCTTTATTATTCTGCCGTATTATCTGGCAGTTTCTTTCCTGTCTCGGTTTTCGGTAACGATTAATGATAAATAACTTGATGACTGTTAACTCAGGTTATTCACGTTCAAAGTTTTTATACACAACCCATGGGCTGACTTATCACAGGCCCGGGAAACTTTTCTGCCATATTATTGCACTGATACTGTTGTGGGGATTTCAGCCGTTATTGCAGGCCTCAGCGCTACCCCATGGCCTGCTGGAACGTGCACAGCAAGAGAAACTCTGGCAACACAAAACCTGGCACGATTTGTTGCATTATGAAGTTGAGGCTAGTTCTGTCAGCGGTTATTTAAGCCAGGTAGATGATACGCGGTTTTTTACTGCAGCAGATGGCAAGCAAAACCCACAGGCCGAGTTGCTGCACACCTTGCAGGCATTTTATCTCCTGCCCTCGGCTGATACACAACATGCGCAATGCCGCTTTATCGCTCGTTTTAACTGGCTTAAGCAGCAACTGACAGAAGAGTTGATAAACCTGCCACAGGTTGAGTGCAAACAATACAATGAATGGCGCGCTTTTGTGGCGGATGATCAGGTGACACTGGTGTTTCCTGCCTATCATCTGAATAGTCCGTCGTCCATGTTCGGTCATACCCTGCTGCGGCTCGATGCCGCGGATGACAAAAACAGCTCTGACTGGCTATCGGTGGCGGTGAATTTCGGTGCTGATATCAGTCATGATGATAACTCGCTATTTTATGCCTTTAAAGGACTGAGTGGCGGTTATCCCGGTTTCTTTATTGTTGAGCCCTATTTCAAAAAAATTCAGGAATACAATCAGAAAGAAAAGCGTGATATATGGGAATACTCGTTAAACCTGACCCCGCAGGAAACCCGTCGCATGGTGGAGCATCTGTGGGAATTAAAGGAAATGGAGTTTGATTATTATTTTTTTGACGAGAACTGCTCCTATCGTTTGCTGGAATTGCTGGAAGTGGCGCGACCGGGTATTGATCTGACCAGTGAGTACGGCTTTTCCGTGATTCCGGTGGATACGATTCGCGGTATCAAGGCGGCGGGTCTGGTTGACGATGCCTACTATCGGCCCTCACAGGTCACCACGCTGGAAAACCTGTTGCAGCAGATCAAGCTAGAGCATCGTCATTATGTAAAAGCGTTAGCCCTTGATGCCAGTGCAATTAGTACAGCGGCGTTTCAGGCAATTGATGCCGAACAGCAAAAACTGATTCTGCAAACCGCCTATAAATATTTACGCTATAAAAAAACTGATGAGGCGAGGGATGCTCAGTCGGCCGAGACCAGTTATCGTCTGTTAACCGCGTTAAGCCAGGTCCGGGCGATAGATATTGCCCATGCTCCGCCTGTGCCTTCGCAGCCCGAACACGGGCATTATTCCAAACGCTTAAATCTTAAATTTGGGCGTGAAAATGAACAGAATTATATCGAAGCCGGTGTGCGTATGGCGTTTCACAGCCTGCAGGATAATGTGCAGGGCTTTCTTCCGGGCGCACAGATTAATATGGGAAGTCTGCAGGTTAGAGCCACAGAAGATGAGTCGGTTAAATTGCAGCGGCTGGATGTGGTGGACATTTTCTCGCTGACACCGCGCAGCGAATTATTCGACCCTCTTTCCTGGAAAATACTTACCGGGCTGGAGCGCCAGTTAATGGATGGCCAGCAGCGGCTGTTAACCCATGTCAGTGGCGGTGTCGGTGTAGCCTATCAGCCACTGGATAGATCATTACTGTATGGGCTGGTTACCCTGCGACTGGAGCGTAACCGGGGTTTTGAGCGCACCATCGAGCCGGCCTGGGGTGTGGATACCGGCTTTCTGTACCATTTTTCCAGCGGCACCACGCGGCTGGAGCTGAGCGGTGAAGAGTTCACAAATGATTATTACCGACACCGTGCGGTGCTTGGGCATAACCATGTACTAAGTCAGAATCATGGGCTGCGCTTTAGCCTGCGACGTGAACGCCAGCCGCAACAGGCCTGGTCGGAGTTCAGTATCGCCTACCAGTATTTTTTCTTTTAGAGCGGCTTGTATGTGCAGCAAGTCAGGGTGTTCTGGCCGTTGAATAAATAGCTTCAGATGCTGAGGACGAACTGTTTAAAGCACCGTGCCACTCTGCGCTGAAGACGCTTTCTGCTGTGGGTATGAGGTGCCAGAAGCTGAGTATCGCATGGCATGTCTTGACGTCCAGTCTGTGAATGTGCCGGGTTCCAGTTCTAGATAGTGGCGCGTATTGATACTATGCCCAGACACGGTCCAGGGTTAATGTCATAATAAACAGCCTCTGGACTGCAGCAGCCGACAGGGGTTTCAAGGCATGTAATAACATGCCGTACGTTTACCGGCTAAACCATAGCGTTGTAAATGTTTTATTTCAGTCGTTCATATTACAATGAATGTTCGACAAAACATGGTGGGAATTAATAATGGCGAAACCTTATAAATATGTCGGTATCGACAATGAACCTCAGGGTGCTATGACATCGGTTGGTAAAGTCATTCGTGATGCCTGGGTGTTTGGCTTGCTGGATGAATCGGAAACCTGTGAAGGCTGGAATCTTTCGGGTATTGAGGCTTTACAACATAAGGTCAATGACGAGTGGGATAAATACGGCTGCATGGTCAGTGGTTTGCCAGAGGATCTGTTTGAACGTCATCAGCGAATTCATGGCGAAGCAATCAAAAATGCACGCGAGGCCGGCTGGTCTGGTGAAGCGGAGATAGAAGACGATAAATAAGCGGCTTGAGCCCGGTTACAGCTGTTAATCAGTAGTGCTTAATTAAGCAGAATTAATAACCGTGTTTTCTCATTCAGGATCAGCAAATTCAGTGGACCCACAACAGTACATTATCAAACAGCAACCTTACTACGAAGCAGTCGCTGACGAAGTAGAGCTTTACACTGCGGCATACAGTGCACGTATGCCGATGATGCTCAAGGGCCCTACCGGCTGTGGCAAGTCACGTTTTGTTGAATACATGGCGTATACCCTGGGGTGTCCCCTGATTACGGTTGCCTGTAATGAAGACATGACCGCATCGGATCTGCTGGGGCGTTTCCTGCTGGATAGGGATGGCACCAGATGGCAGGATGGCCCGCTGACAACTGCGGCGCGTATTGGCGCCATCTGTTACCTTGACGAGGTGGTCGAGGCCCGTCAGGATACCACGGTGGTTATCCATCCATTAACTGACCATCGACGTACCCTGCCACTGGATAAAAAAGGAGAGCTGATTGAAGCGCACCCCGACTTCCAGCTGGTGATTTCCTATAACCCGGGTTACCAGAGCCTGATGAAAGACCTTAAGCAGTCGACCAAACAACGGTTTGGCGCGCTGGATTTTGATTACCCTGCGGAAGAAACCGAGGTCAGGATTGTGTCAAACGAGTCGGGTGTTGATAAAACCACGGCCGAAAAGCTGGTGCAGATTGCGCACCGTGCACGTAACCTGAAAGGCCATGGTCTGGATGAAGGTATTTCTACCCGTTTGCTGGTTTATGCAGGCCAGCTGATCCGTAAGGGCATTAATCCACAGACCGCCTGTAGCATGGCCATGGTGACACCACTAACAGATGACCCTGATATGCGTGACACACTGGATGCAGCCGTACAGACCTTCTTTGCCTGATTGTTAAATTATTTAGCCGAAAAAAACGCTAATGCTGGCTAGTGCGATCATGGGCTTATGCTACACGCCGCAATGCATTAAAATATCCTGGCATCGGTAATGTAATAACAGGCCAGGCCCGAGGCCCTGGTTGCCAATCAAGATTAAGAGATAGTAAACGTCACCTTGGATGTCCCGCACACCCTCACTTCGGTCCTGCTTATCGGTCTGCTCAGCAGTCTGCATTGTCTGGGCATGTGTGGCGGTATTATGGGTGCGCTGAGCCTGAGCCTGCCTGCGGATATTCGCAATAACCGCCTGCACAGCAGCCTGTATATCAGTGCCTATAATCTGGGGCGGATCAGCAGCTATGCGATGGCAGGGGCGCTGGCTGGAGCCTTCGGGGTGGAGATCCTCAGTGGTCTGGGGCTGGAGCAGGGCAGTGCGCATCAGGTGCTGCGTGTAGCCGGTGTGATTTTTATTGTTATGATCGGCCTGTATCTGGGGGGCTGGTTTCCGCAACTGGTTCGCCTGGAGAAGCTGGGGCAGCCGGTGTGGCAAAAGATTCAGCCACTGGCGCATCGCTTGATGCCCATCAAAACACCGGTACAGGCATTGTTGTACGGTATGCTCTGGGGCTGGTTGCCCTGTGGACTGGTGTATGTGGTATTGCTGATGAGTATTACCGCCGGCTCCGCATTACAGGGTGCCTTGATGATGGCGGTCTTCGGCCTGGGTACCTTGCCCTCGATGCTGTCTGCAGGGGTGATGCTGGGCTGGGTCAGAAAACTGGCGCAATCAACCCGGGCGCGACAGATCGTGGCAGTTTTGTTGATTGTGATGGCGCTGGCCGGTCTCTACCTGGGTGATCTGTATTACGCCAGTGAGGCAGGACATGCGTATCAACACTGATGCTGCCCTGGTGACAGGTCGCAGGTGATTAGTGATTAAATAATAGATAAATCTGCAAGCAAATTTTACGCAAAGGTTTCCATGGCTACAGTTCATTTCGCACAACTCATTGGTCAGTCTGCGCTACTGCAGCAGTTACTGAATACCGCTGCTTTGCTGGCGGCCACGGATGTAACGGTGTTAATTGAAGGCGCCACCGGCACCGGCAAGGAATTACTTGCCCGAGCGCTGCATCGGTCCAGCCCACGCAGCCAGCGCGATTTTGTTGCAGTGAACTGCGCATCACTGCCGGAAGGGCTGGTTGAGTCGCAGCTGTTTGGTCACCGTAAAGGGGCCTTTACCGGTGCCGATCAGAACCATAAGGGCTTTGTGCAGCAGGCCGAAGGTGGCACGCTGTTTCTGGATGAAGTGGGCGAGCTGTCACTGGCGGCGCAGGCGCGCCTGTTACGTTTTATCGAATACGGTGAATGCCAGCGGCTGGGCGACAGTCAGCCAGGTAAAAGCAATGTGCGTATTCTTGCCGCCACTAACCGTGATCTGCAGCAGCAGGTGAAATCGGGTGAATTCAGAGAAGACCTGTATTTTCGTCTAAAGGTGGTGCCGCTTGAGCTGCCCACGCTGGCGCAACGCATAGAGGATGTGCCGGTGCTGGCAGCGCATTTTATTCAGCAGCTTGCAGCACAGTATGATCTTCCGCTTGCCAGCCTCAGTCGCGACGCGATAAAACGCCTGCAGACCTATAGCTGGCCGGGTAATGTGCGTGAATTGCGTAATCTATGTGAGTCAATGGTGGTGTTGCTGCAGGGTAAACCCATTGAAGCCAGCAATCTGCCGGCACACATCAGCGCGGCCCCGTCGACCCATGCTGGCTTTAAATTACCCGCCAGTGGTATCAAGCTGGATGAGCTGGAAGTGGATTTATTGCAACAGGCCCTGCAGGCCAGTGCCGGTAATAAATCACGTGCCGCGCGCCTGCTGGGTATCAGTCGGGATGTGTTTCTCTACCGCCTGAAAAAATACGCGATTGCCTGAGCAGAATCACTTGATGTATTGAAAAGCCAGAAGCAGAAGAAAACGCAAATGAACGCGAACAGCGCAAATAAATGCTATCAAAGTCTAATATATGTAAGCATTACGGCCTTCTCGTTTGATGGTGTTTATCATTTACTAAAAGCTTCTTGATACAATAAGAATGACCTTCCAGTTTATGCGTGACCAGTAACACAGAACCTAAAATAAACGACATTTCATCCAGAGTGGACCAGGCGCAGCAGGTCTACTGAGTTTGGTGCAATTTATATAGAGATTTGCGTTTATTCGCGCTCATTTATTCCGCACATCCTGTGCTCCACCCTTCGGGCCGTGCATTCGCACGTTCAAAGTGCTCCTGCATTTTAGTGCGTTGTTCGCGTTTTCTTTTCTACCCTGGCCTAACCTCGCTTTTTCGCGCGGTGGCTGAAACTCTGTATATCACTGACAATCTCGCTGAACGGAAAAGCGTCCACCTCGCCATAGCGCTGCTCAGCCAGCTGTATCAGCCGTAGCACATCCGGTACTTCGCAAGTCTCTCTTTCATCCATCAGTATGCGTTGCATGCCCAACAACCCGCCGCAGCGAATCTTCATTAACTGCATATGGGTTAGCTCGCTGTCGGCGTGGCTAAGGCCCAGCACAAAGCGGGATTTTTCCCTGAAAAGATCCACCAGTGCATAACAGCCTGCCTGATATTGCTGTGCCTGCAAACAGGTCATTTTTCCCGCGCAGCGCTCATCCAGGTTAGCATGCTGGCACTGGCACCAGTTGCCGATAATCGGTTTGGAAAAAGGACAGAGCGTTTTTTTCATGCGTTGATAGTGATCCGATGCAGTTCGCCGGCTTTGCTAATTAACCGGAGCTGCATAATGAATTAAGTGATATTATTATAGCGCAAGTGAGTGGCATGGGTTACACCAGCTGCTGGGTGCAAACGCTGCTATTAACTTGCTGTATTGCTATGCTAGCCTTGCATAAACACACTTTTTTCGGATAATGGATTATGAAGAAAAAACGCTTCTCTTTTTGTGCTTGTTGCTTAAGTTTTATTCTGCTTACAGGCAGCCTGCCGTGTCTGGCGTCGTCGGCATTAATGCTGGCCAATATTTATCCACAGGATGTCGATCACTTCGCGGTAGAAGACTACTGGGTCAGCGAAAAGCTCGATGGCGTGCGTGCCCGTTGGGATGGGCAGCAACTGCTGTCAAAAAGTGGTTATAAATTTGCGGCACCCGCCTGGTTTAGCGAGCGATTTCCTGAGGTAGTCATGGAAGGCGAGTTATGGATAGAACGTCAGTCCTATGAAAAAATTTCATCCATAACCAGCCAGCTCAGTCCGCATAATGGCTGGCGAAGAATAAAACTGCTGCTGTTTGATCTGCCTGAACAGGGCGGGACATTCAGCGAGCGGGTCAGTGCCATGCAGCAACTGGTTGCAGCGGTCGATAGCGATTATCTGGCAATGATTCCACAGTTTCGTGTGGCGGATCAGCAGCAGTTGATGCAACGACTGAACGAAGTGGTCGAGGCGGGAGGAGAGGGCCTGATGTTGCATCACCAGGCTGCGCGTTATGTGCATGGGCGCAGCGACGCACTGCTGAAACTGAAATTGTACCGGGACGCAGAAGCCACGTTGATTGCCTATAAGCCGGGCAAGGGAAAATTCAGCGGTATGCTGGGTTCGATCAGGGTGCGTGACGATCAGGGACGGGAGTTTTATATTGGCAGTGGCTTTACGAATCAGCAGCGCAAACAGCCGCCACCTCTGCTCAGTCGGATAACTTACCGCTATCAGGGGGTAACCCGACATGGCCTGCCGCGCTTTCCGGTTTTTCTGCGTGTACGCAATGAAAAATAATGCGGCCACATATTAATACAGTGATAAGTTAATACAGTGATAAGGTATCACGATAAAAAAAGAGCCTGAACAGTGGTTGCCGATGCTGAAATACTGTTCAGGCTCATCAGCTTTTTTTAGCCGAAGTCGAAGCTTATTCGACAATAAAACGCATTTTAACCCCGGCCACTTCAATTACATCATCGTGCTTTAATGCCTGTGCGCTGGAGCCAATTTCCATGTCATTAACTCTGGGGCGACTGCTGTTATCCCCACCATCGATATGAATTAAAAAATAGCCGGTGGGGCGGCGAGTAATGGCGGCAACCTGTACGCCGGGCTTACCCAATGTAGTCAGTACCTTGGTTAACGGCAGTTCCTTGCCGCTGTTGGCACCGCTGCTGATTTTTATACGGGCCTTCTGCTGGTTGCCGGTTGAGCCGGAAGAGGCGATTTCTGCAGCCAGTTTATTCACCGAACGATTAATTGCTGCGCTGCCTTCGGTTTCCTGCAGGCCGTCCGATGCGGGATTAATAATCATGGTGTTTTCAAAGCTACTGCCAGCATTATCGTTAATGAATTTAATATCATGTTTGCCGACTTTGATAGTGTCGTTGTTGGACAGCTGTTGCTTTTTAATCAGTGTGCCATTCAGGTAGGTGCCATTGGTGCTGTTGGTGTCCTCAATAAATGAATCATTCATCACGGTGACAATGCGTGCGTGGTGTCCACTGACCGCAAGGTTGTCCAGATGGATATCGCAATCACTCTTGCGGCCAATGGTCATAGTGTCCTTTGTGATGTCCATTTCATCAATCACGTCACCATGGAATAAAATTTGTAATTTAGCCATTTTTCTACCTGTTAATTATGTCTGGTTAATTTTGCGAATTCGTGTGTTCAGGATAACAAGTTAAAGACCCGTGAATACCAGGCGGAGCTGGCCGGGTATTCCTTGAGTACCTGTGCGAGCATTACTGAAACATTGTCTTTGCCGCCATGGTCTTTGGCCTGTTTGATTAATTCCTGGTTCATTTTTTCCAGATCGTTTTTATAGTTGAGCTGAATGTCTTCAATCAGGTCGTCGCTGATCATATCGGTCAGGCCATCGGAGCACAGCAGGTAAAGATCATTCTGCAGTGCAATGTCTTCCAGCAGGTCAATGTCCACGGTTGGATTAACCCCTACTGCACGGGTTACCAGGTTCTTGTTGAGTGACTCACGCGCTTCTTTGCGCGTATAAAAGCCCCGATCCACCAGTTCCTGTAACAGTGTATGGTCGCGGGTCAGTTGCTCCAGCAGTGTGTCACGCAGCCGATACAGGCGTGAATCGCCAACGTGTGCAACTGTGATGCGATTATCATAAAACAGCAGCACGACAACGGTGGTGCCCATGCCCTCGTAGTGCGAGTTATCCTGCGCGGTACGGTATATGTGGGAATTGGCGTTTCTGATCGCGGTTTCAACCGCCATGCTTTCCAGGCTGTAGCCGGTTGTGTCATCAATCTTGCCACTGACTGTCTCGGGTAATACCTTTCTTAGCTCCTGCAGAATCGAATCCACCGCAATCGCACTGGCGACTTCACCGCCCTTGTGACCACCCATGCCATCAGCCAGCACCAGTAGTCCCAGCTCTGCATCACTGCCGATAGTATCTTCATTGTTACTGCGCACCAGGCCGGTGTCGGTAATGCCGCTGATGCTGATTTTATCTGCCAGGCTCATTGTTGCTCAGCCTTCTTCTGCATGGCCGCCAGCTGCATACATTTGCGCAGATCAGATGCCATTTGCGCGCCGGTTTGATAGCGTTTTTCAGGATCCTTGGCCAGTGCGCGGTTAATGATCACGGTAACGCAGCGCGGCAGTTCAGGGCGAATGGTATCTGGTTTGGGGTGGGGTTCATTGGCAATTTTAAACATCAGCGTGGCCATCGACTCACCCTGGAATGGCAGTCGTCCGGTGACCAGCTGGAACATCATTACACCCAGCGAGAACAGGTCGGAGCGGCCATCCACTTTTTTACCGGATAGCTGTTCCGGTGACATATACGACGGGGTGCCCAGTACCATGCCGGTTTTGGTTTTGCTGGAGTCGGTGATGCGGGCAATACCGAAGTCGGTGATTTTCAGGCCATCACTTTCCGCTTCGTACATGACATTGGCCGGTTTGATGTCACGGTGCACTACATTCTGCTGATGTGCATAGTGCAGGGCTTCGGCGGCGCGACGGATAATGTCCATTACCTTGATCACCGGCAGCAGATTGTCTGCCTTACTGTAGCGAACCAGGTCATGGCCTTTCAGGAACTCCATGGCGATATAGGCCAGATCATGTTCTTCGCCGGCATCGTAAATGGTGACAATATTGGGATGGCTTAAACGGCCTGCGGTTTCGGCTTCGCGGAAAAAGCGCGCTTTCACTTCCTGCAGTTCATCTTCTTCGAACTCCTGCGCCAGTGCCATGGTTTTAATCGCTACAATACGCGCGATTTTCGGGTCACGTCCCAGATAAACTGAACCCATGGCGCCCTTGCCGATTTCCTTTTCTACCGCATAGCGGCCGAGCATGGGTTTTTCGAAACCTTTTTTATCCAGCCTGAGGCCGCGCGAGGAGGCGGATGCGCCACCCAGAATAACGCTGGCATCCATGGCCTCGGCACGGTAACTACGGTCTTTGACATCGCGGAATTTCGGGTTGAGTTCGCTGATTACCTGGTACACCGAAACCGCTTTATTGAAGACCCGCTTGCGCTCGAAATCCAGCGCCAGATTATACAGCAGCTCCAGTTTCTCATTGGACTTTGGCAGGCGACGGAATTTATCAAAGGCCGCGTCCAGCTGGCCCTGACCCTGCAGTGATAAGCCCAGCATGCGATTGGTTTCTGCTGATTCCGCATCCAGCGCCAGCTTGCCTTTTTCGGTGACCAGATAGCGTTTTGATGTCATCAGTATATGTCCAGCCACCAGTAACACCGCCGGGTTCATCAATTGTAGCCACAGCCCCTGACTGGTCATCAGCGTGAAATGGGTGACGAACAGCGCGCTTAATACGATCAGGCTCAGGGTCGTGGACAGGCCGGCATTCATGCGTGGCAGCAGCAGGATAATGTACAGTGCAATCGCCAGGTTGATGCCATTAATCACCTGGCGGCTCCATTGCGGCTGGATAAAGAAGTCCTCGTTAAGAATACTGGAAACCGAATGCGCCAGCGTCAGCACCGGTGCCATACTGGCATTGACCGGTGTGACCATGCTGTTGCCAACACCTACCGCTGTGGCGCCGATGAGCACAGTTTTCCCCTTATACTTGCTGGCAGGAATTTTGCCGGCCAGTACGTCATAAAACGAATCCACCGAGAACACCGGGCCATTGTTGTTATTGTAGAAAAAGGTATTCATCAGCAGGTTGGGGTTGGTTTTGATGGTCAGCCCACCCAGCTGCACACTTTCCCCCAGGTTAACAATCACATCATCGGGGCCGAGGTTCAGGCTGCGCATGGCAATTTGCAGTGATAACGAAGGGTACATCTGGTTGTAGTAATCCAGCACCAGCGGTTCGGAGCGAATACTGCCATCGGTTTCACGGTAGGTGGACAATGCGCCAATACTGTCGGCCTCGCGCCCCAGCAGTTCAATCGGATAGAGAATCTCCGATACCGGCAGCGGCATGGCATTATCCGGGTTGGTGGCAGGGTTGTTCCTGATATTCAGCAACTGGTTGCGGCTGACGTAGCCTGGAAGCGAGGTGTCGGGGCGGCCGATGGGTTTATCATTTTTCATCTGCATGGCAAGAATCACGTTGCCACTGGCGCGCAGGCTGTTGGCCAGAGTCTGGTCACTGTTCAGGTCTTTTTCCGCTGTCAGCAGGCGATTGCCCAGTTCGGCAATGTCGGCGCTGATCGACTGGTTTTTCTGTTGCAGCTGCAGCAGTTCGCTATTGGCGTAAAACTGCAGCAGTTGCTGGATATGCATCAGGCCGGGGTCGAGTTGCGGCTCTACAAAAAAAACGGTCTGTGCAATCACCCTGGCGCCGCCGTCGCTCAGTAGTTGCTGCATCTCTGCATGCACATTACGCGACCAGGGCCAGCGGCCGATATTGGCGATGCTTACATCGTCAATTGCAATCACCGCAAGCTTATCGCTGGCATTCTGTGAAGAGAGCTGCACACCGAGATCGTAAGCGCTGCGCTCCAGGCTATCAAACAGACCGGTTCTTCCCAGTGAAATAACCACAATGCATATGGCAAGACCGGCCACCCAGTCTTTTTTCCAGAATGCCTGCTTCATTAACCCCCCGATTGTTATTTTTATTTTTCCGCGCGTCATTGCTGAATGTGCAAATGAGTAGATAGAGCATAGACCGAAGCATCCACTCCCGCTAGCTGATACAGATTAATTTTTTAATAAAATCACAGTCTTGGCTTTTATTCCTGAGTTGTTTTTGAATTGTTGTGTGGTGGGCCGCTGCTGTTTGACCAGGGCTTATTGGTGCTTTGAATGATGTTTGAATAAAACCGCCTAAATGACTTGACTATGGGTTTTTATGGGAATATATTCCCAATTATGAAAACAGGCATCAATCAGGCACTGAGTAAAGCCGCCATGCAGATTCTCGCACCACTGGTGCGGGTTCTACTGCGAAATGGTGTGGCCTGCGCTGATTTTGAGCAGCTGGTACGCAGGAGCTATGTTGAACAGGGCTTCGCGGCCGCGGAAGAGGGTGGCGGCAAGGCCACGGTTTCCTCAGTATCGGCAAAAACCGGGCTGTCACGCAAGGAAGTTAAGCGACTTCTGGAGCAGGACGAGGCGGTACCTTACGCGCAGGGGCAGAAATACAACCGTGCGGTTCGTGTGATCAGCGGCTGGTTAAATGATCCGCGGTTCTGCAATGCAGAGGGCGTGCCCCAGCCGTTATTGATGGACGGCGAGGTGTCGTTTGCCAGCCTGGTAAAAGATTACAGTGGTGATATTCCTAGCCGCGCCATGTTTGATCTGTTGGCGCAAAGTGGTTGCGTCGAAAAACACGGCGAGCGACTGCACTTAATCAGTCATGCCTATGTGCCGGGCAATGATCCGATTGATCTGATCGATATTCTGGGCACAGACAGCCACGAGCTGATGCAAACCATTATTTACAATATGACGGCTGATCAGCAGCACAAACATTTCCAGAGAAAAGTCTCAAGCCAGCAACTGGATAGAGCGCAATTACCGGCATTTCAGAAATATACCAACCGGCGTGCGCAGGCACTGCTGGAAGAACTGGATAGCTGGTTGAGTGAACATCAGGCGAGGTCGGCGGATGACGCCGAGTACGTCAGTTTAGGTATTTATTTTTACCGGAGCACCCCGGTAAAGGAGTCAGACAGATGAAAAAGCAATTGATTAAAACGCAGCTTTGCTGTGCCCGTACTAACCGCAATGCTGATGGCCGCCTGTAATGGTGGCGGTGATCTGGCGGGCATTGGCGGCAGCGGTTTTATTTCCACTGGCACGGTAACCGGTTTTGGCAGTGTATTTGTTAATGGCGTTGAATTTGAAACCGACCAGTCAACAACGTTCAATATTGAAGGTGTTAATGGCATTGAGCGGGATTTGCGGATTGGTATGGTGGTTCAGCTCAATGGCAATGTGAATGCCGATGGTATAACAGGCACGGCAACCAGTATTCAGTACTCGAATGAATTACAGGGGCCGGTAGATAATATACAGGTGCTGAGTGCTACTGAAAAATCATTTACGATTATGGGGCAGACGGTGATTATTACCCAGGCAGATACCGCTTATGAAGGGGTGAGCTTTGGTTCGATAGTGCCAGGCAATGTCATCGAAGTCAGTGGTTTTTATGACCAGAACGGTGACCTGCAGGCCAGCTACGTAGAGCTGCAGTCAGATGTATTTGATGAGTTTAGTGAGGTAGAAGTAAAAGGCCTTATCAGTAGCCTTTCGGGTACCGACTTTACGGTTCAGGGCATTGCAATTGATGCCTCATCAGTCAGTGTATTAGAAGGGTTTACTAACGGTTTGCAGGAGGGGCTTGCGGTTGAAGTAAAAGGCACATTCGATGCAACGGCTAATATTCTTCGGGCAACCGAAATAGAGGCTGAAGACGACCTGTATGATGATGCCGATGAGGTAGAAATCGAAGGCTATATCACAAGTTACACAGACAACAACCAGTTTGAGGTGAACGGTATACCCGTAGATGCCTCGAATATTAGTAGTACATTACAGTTAAGTGCTGGCATTAAAGTAGAAGTGGAAGGCTATATAAACAACGGTGTGCTGATCGCAGAAGAAATCGAGTTACGCGGCGGTAATGCCGAAATCAGTGCCAGAGTCGATAGCGTGGATGTACCTAATAACCGCTTTACACTGGAAGTTGTCAGTACAGAGCCTTCAGTGACAGTACAGATTAGCAGCATCACACGTATGGAAGATGATGCCGCAGACAGTGACGATCACCTTTTATTAAGCGAGTTGCAAGTGGGTAACTTCGTTGATGTGCTGGGGTTTGAAGAAGATGTAAACACGGTAACGGCTACCCGGGTAAAACGTGAAGCTGAAATAAAAGATACCCAGCTGCAGGGTGTGGTGACCGCGTCCAGTAACAATTCGGTGACTGTGCTGGGCGTAAGCTTTTCAATTGACGGTGCCACCGAATTTGAAGCAAATGATGTTCCATTAGGCTTAAACGACTTTTTAACTGCGCTGACTGTTGGTGAAACAGTGATCAGTATCGAAGATAAGCTAGAAAATGGCGGACCTGATGGTGTTGCGGATTCGGTAGAAATTGAAGACTAGTTTCATTCAGTAAAACTGGTTTTCAAATAAAAAAGCCGCGCTGTTAAACAGCGCGGCTTTTTTATTGAGTTGATGCAAGCGCTTTACTGCAGTTGCATAGTAGTGGCTTTTTCAACTAACAGGCTGGAAATCTGCACACCTATGCCACGGGAAAAACGCTCGAAAAAATCCGGCTGTACGGTGAAGTTAACAATGTTTTCTGCGTCGAATACTTCGCGTGCCACCATGCTGGAGCTGCCCAGTTCATCCACCAGACCGAGTTCCATACTCTGGTCGCCGGTCCAGATCAGGCCGCTGAACATGCCTTCAACTTCTCTCAGGCGATCGCCGCGGCCCTGTTTTACGGCATTGATAAACTGGTTATGCACATTGCTCAGCAGGCCTTTCATATGTGCTGTCACTTGCGGGTTTTCCGGTGCGAATGGGTCAAGCAGGGCCTTGTTTTCACCAGCCGTAATGGTGCGTCTTTCTATGCCCAGATTTTTCATCGCTTCAACAAAGCCGAAGTTATCCATGCGCACGCCGATTGAGCCGACAATACTGGCCTGATCCGCATAGATTTTTTCTGCCGCGGCCGCCACATAATAACCGCCGGATGCGCAGATGTCGGTGACTACGGCATACAGCGGCGTGTCCGGGTGCTTTTCACGCAGACGTAACATTTCATCGTAAATGTAGCCGGACTGTACCGGGCTGCCACCGGGGCTGTTAATGCGCAGAATCACGCCGGCGGTTTTTTTGTCTTCGAAGGCGGTTCGCAACGCGCTGATAATATTGTCTGCACTGGCTTCAGCATCGGGCGCAATGACGCCATGCAGATCAATCAGTGCGGTGTGTTTGCTTCCTGATTTAATCTGTACATCCTGACTGCTGGAGTTAATAAAAATGAAAATGCCAATCAGGTAGACGAAGGTCAGTAACTTGAAAAAGATACCCCAGCGACGGCTGCGCTTCTGCTCTTTTATGCCTTCAGTGGCGATTGAGATCAGGACGTCTTTTTCCCAGTTGTTTGAGTCGTTCATAAATGCTTCCGCTGTGTTGGTTTATGGTTTCGCTTTATTGTTGTGCCTGTGTACTGTTTAGCACAATTTACCGGGTACAGGTTGCAGGCTCAACTGTTTGAGGAAATCGTCAAGCTGTGTAATGTCATCCAGGCAGCCTATGGGCTGATGTTTTTGCAGACGTTCGCCGGGGTGTACCCCATAGCTGACACCGAGACGATCCATTTGCGCGTTTCTGGCCATTTCCATATCATATTCGCTGTCGCCGATCATCAGTGCCTGATGCGCATCCAGCCCGGTTTGTTGCAGAATTTCTTCCAGCATCAGCGGGTGCGGTTTGGAGAAGGTTTCCGATGCGCAGCGGGTGCAGTGAAAGCGCTCTGTGAGGCCGCTTAGTTGCAGTACCTGATCCAGCCCCTGGCGGCCCTTGCCGGTGGCCACTGCCAGCCAGTAGCCCTGTTGCTCCAGACGCTGCAGCAGATCCTCAACCCCGTTAAACAGTCTTGATGCGGTCTGGTTGACCTGCATATATTGATAACGGTAGGCCTTTGCCATCTCCTGTAACTGTGTGTTGCTACAGTCGGGGTGCAACTGGCGCAAGGCTTCGTTGAGCCCCAGACCAATTACATCCTTGAGTTCATCCGTGCTGCGATCCGCCTGTCCCAGTACCGAGTCACTGGCAAGGCGCAGGCAATCGACAATGCGTGCCACTGAATCCATCAGGGTGCCGTCCCAGTCGAAAATTAGCAGCTGATAGGGGCGTTGTTGACTCATTGTTTGTTTAGGCTAATGACCAAAATAGTTTATGGATTGTGGTGATCAATTGATTAACCATTGATTGATCTGCACTACATCGTCTTCAGATAAAATCCCCGCTGCCTGTTTTAAACGTAAAATATTTAAAATATAGTCATAGCGTGAACGCGCATAGTCACGTTCTGCCCGGAACTGTTCGCGCAGCACAGAGAGCACTTCCACCGCGGTGCGGGTGCCTACTTCATAGCCCGCCTGACTGGCCTCGTAAGCAGTTTGTGTAGAAACCAGTGCCTGCTTGAAGGCTTTTACCTGTGCAATGGACGCGCTGATTCCCAGATAGCTGTCGCGTGCCGATTTTACCGTGTTGCGTAGTTCGCGCACCTGCAACGAGCGGGCACGTTCTTTCTGCGCTACCGCCTGACGAGTTTTCGCACTGGTTAAGCCGCCTGAATAAATGGGTACATTCAGATTGAGCGTTAGACGGGTGTCTACAGTGTCGATGGTGAAGGTGTCGATATCGGTGCTGCTGTCACCGTGGGACAGGTTCAGATCCAGTGAAGGATAGTGTCCCGAGCGGTCGATGCCAATCTGTGTCTGTGCAATCTCATATGCATACTGTGCCGATTTAAGTGCCAGATTATTTTCTTTTGAAGTGGTCACCCATTTGTCGATATCGGCCGGTTCAGGCAGCAGCAGTGGCAGCTCACTGTCAAGCTGGTCGAGCTTTTTGGGATAGCTTCCGATGATGGTGCGCAGGGTTTCACGATCGGTGTACACCTGGTTTTGTGCCTGGATTTCCGCAGCAACCGACAGGTCGTATTGCGCCTGGGATTCCTTTACATCGGTGATGGCAATCAGCCCCACTTCAAAGCGCTGGCGGGTCTGTTCAAGTTGTTCACCAATGGCGTTTTTCTCGGCTTTGGCAAAAGCCAGGGTGTCTTCTGCCGACAGCACATTAAAATAGGCCTCGGCCACGCGCACGATCAGCGCCTGTTGTTGCGCAGAATAATTAGTGGCGGCGGCAGCAATCGTCAGGTCAGTCTGTTCCAGTTGCAAATGCAGGCCGTGATTGTAAATAGACTGGCTGAGCGACAGTGAGTAACCGGTGGTGTCGTAATCACCCGAGACGGTTGTGGTCAGCGATCGACCGTCCTGTTTGGTGCGTGAGCCGAAAATATCCAGATCAATATTGGGCAGCAGTGATGAGCGGGATTGTAAGCGGGTTTGCAGTGTGGATTGATAATCATACTGCGCCGCAAGTATATCCGGGTCGTGCTCTACAGCCAGTTGATAGGATTCCAGAAAATCCAGCGCATACACCGGTGTGGCTGCAAGGGAAATTAACAGGCTGAGGGAGATGTTTCTAAATGTCTTTTGCATGGTCTCATCTAATCTGTCTGGCCAGTACTGGATACTGCATTCTAACAGATTGTAAACGGCTAAAACCAGTCATTCAGCATGATGCCGACACTCAGTCGCTGGTTGCGGTGATTGTAATCAATCAGTGACTCACCGTAGCCACTGACGTACTGCACATAGGCACGGAATTTACGGTTGATTGAGAAACTGTAACCAATTTCATAAAACGCGCGCAGTTTACCATCGCTGACAGTGCCCCGTAGCAGGGTGGATAACTGGTGTTCCTGTTTTTTCTGTCCCAGCCTTAAATCGAAATGCCCTATATAGTCTTCGATATCCGGGTTGTCGTCTTTACCGGACAGTTCCGGCAGGCGATACCATGGACGAAATTCAAGCAACCAGTGATCATAGGCCAGTACGCCGCTCACGAACAGACGATTCCAGCTACGCGACAGAGGTTCAGATTGGCCATTAGACTGATGGTTCAGTCCCACGGATAAATGGGTCAGCTTAATCTCACCGAAGCTGCGGTTGATAAGAAATGACCAGATGATTTCCGGCTCATGATTGGTTTCCCGAAACGGTGAGGAGTTGTCGCGATTATACAGCTGCCAGAGTGAGAGCTGGGTATAGGCAAACCATAGCTGACTGTTTTTAATTAAAAAATCATTGATAATGGGTACACGGAAACTGATCTGGAATTTGGCTTCCAGGTTATCCATCTCAGTGCCATTCTGTAGCGGTAAATCGGTGCCGGAAAATGGCTCGCTATTGGGCGTGTCCATATAGGTTAAGGGCAGAATATAAGTGGGACGATGCGCGGTAAAACTGAAGCTGTTATCCAGAGTGGACTGTTCCTGTTGCAAACGCTCGTCGAGTACCGTATCGGTGAGGTGATTGTTTTGCGGATCCCGGCTTTCATAACACTGCAGGCGCTGCATGGCATCACCGATCTGGTGACAGTCGGTGGCCGCTGTTTCGGCCAGGCTCTGTGTCGGGGGCAGTAATGCAGCGAAGACACAACAGAGCGCCAGACTGAAACGCTGGCCTGATTTACCCGCAGCTTGCTTTGCTGGCGAAAGCTTAGATCTGGTCATGTTTTTTGTTATCCACTGGGGTGTTTCGCCGTTGCCTTTAATTCACAGTTTAAACCGCGGTTATGACAATTGAGTGGTCAGCAATGTCTGCCATTCGGCATCCAGCGGCGCCCTGATATCGTAGCGCTGTTGCCCCAGCGAAAAACTGAGCTGGCTGGCATGCAGGTACATGCGCTTGAAGCCTGCTTCACGCAGTTGCTGGTTAAAGTGACTGTCGCCGTATTTTCTGTCACCGGCCACTGGGTGGCCAAGCGACTGCGCATGCACACGAATCTGGTGAGTGCGTCCGCTAAACAATCTTACTTCCAGCAGGCTGAGCTGGTCTCTGTATTCCAGCGGGGTAAACAGGCTGCGCGCCGGTTTACCCTGAGGGTTAATCTCCACCATGCGCTCACCGCCACGCAGCGAGTTTTTCAGCAGGGGCTGATCCACCATCTGCTCGCCGCCCTGCCAGCGGCCCATCACAATCGCACGGTAGATTTTCTGCATGCTGCTGTCATCATCGCGAAAATGCTGGTGCAGCTGGTTGAGGGCAGGCCGTGATTTGGCAATCACCAGGCAGCCGGAGGTTTCCCGGTCGAGGCGGTGCACCAGCTCCAGCATCTCGGCATCCGGCCGTGCCTGGCGCAGTATTTCGATCACGCCGAAACGGATATTGCTGCCGCTGTGCACCGCCAGCCCGGCGGGCTTGTTCAGCACCAGCAGATCCGTGTCCTCAAAAATCACCGACTGGTTAACCTGTTGCTGCAGAAACGGCGGTGCCAGACCTTCATCGGCCTGTGCCATGCGCAGTGGCGGAATACGTACCACGTCGCCTGCATTCAAACGGTAATCCGCCTTTTTGCGACCCTTGTTGACGCGCACCTGGCCGCTGCGCAGCAGCTTGTAAACCCGGCTTTTGGGGACACCCTTGAGCTGGCTGAGGAGGAAATTATCGAGTCGTTGCTGGTGGTTGCGTGCACCGATTTCGACGAGTTGTACACTGTGCTGGGCTGATTCTGTCATGGGCGTATCATAACAAAGCTTGACCCGCTTGCTGCAATTTGTAAGACTGTATCTGTTCCACGAATAGAAGTTTTTTATTCGCCCTTAAAATCAATAACTTACGGCACGTTTGTGGTTATTGTTTGATCACTCGGTGAGCAGGGTGGGCTATTCAGGGGGCACTCAGGGCATTAAAACCTGACGGAGTTAACTAAAGAATCCGGGTTTATGCGACTAGCTATAAACCCAAGATGGTGCGACAGAGCCGTAAATCTGCCACAACAAACTAACATATCATGACATTTTCTCTGATCAACAACTTATTCAAACAACTGCACACTCCCAGGGTGACCGGCCTGCATCACAATGCAATACAGCCGTCTGTGTCACTGCAGGAGTGGGTAGCGGCTGTTTATCTGTTTCTTATGGCCAAGCCTGGTGAAGTCACCGGCGCCATTCAGCAACAGCCCAGCTATGTACCGCTGCAGTCAAGATCAGGGTGTCAATCTACACTAGGTTTACATTCCAATGAAACGAATCCTTATAAACGCACTCCAGAAAGAGGAGACTCGCGTGGCCATGGTCGATGGTCAGCAGCTCTACGATCTGGATATCGAAGTCGCTTCTCGCGAACAGAAAAAAGCCAGCATCTACAAAGGCACAATTACCCGGGTTGAACCCAGCCTGGAAGCCGCTTTTGTTGACTATGGCGCCGAACGCCATGGTTTTTTACCTTTCAAGGAAATCTCCCGCAGCTACTTTACCGAAGAAGCCCGTAATGCCTCCGGTCGGCCTGATATTCGCAGCGCCATCAAGGAAGGCCAGCAGGTCATTGTTCAGGTAGACAAGGAAGAGCGTGGCAACAAGGGCGCTGCCCTGACCACCTTCATGTCGCTGGCAGGGCGCTATCTGGTGCTGATGCCGAATAATCCGCGCGCCGGTGGCGTGTCTCGTCGCATCGAAGGCGATGACCGTAAAGAAATCCGCGAAGCCATGAATGGGCTGGAAATTCCCCAGGGCATGGGCCTGATTGTGCGCACCGCCGGTGTGGGTCGCGCCACGGAAGAGCTGCAATGGGATATGGATTACCAGGTGCAGGTGTGGAATGCGATCGAAAAGGCCGCGGCAGAACGTGATGCGCCTTTCCTGATCTACCAGGAAAGTAATGTCATTATTCGCGCGCTGCGTGATTACTTCCGTGAAGATATCGGTGAAATTCTGATTGATAACCCGGATGTTTACAAAACCGCCGAAGATTTCGTCAAACAGGTGATGCCCAACAGCCAGCGCAAGCTGAAGCTGTATCAGGACGACAGTATTCCACTGTTTAACCGTTACCAGATCGAAGGCCAGATTGAATCGGCCTATCAGCGTGAAGTCAGCCTGCCGTCCGGCGGTGCGATTGTGATCGACCATACCGAAGCGCTGATCTCGATCGATATCAACTCGGCGCGTGCCACCAAGGGCAGCGATATCGAGGAAACCGCCACCAATACCAATCTGGAAGCGGCGGATGAAATCGCACGTCAGCTACGCCTGCGTGACCTCGGTGGTCTGGTGGTGATCGACTTTATCGACATGATGGCGAATAAAAACCAGCGGGCGGTTGAGAACCGACTGCGTGATGCCCTGAAAATGGACCGAGCCCGTGTACAGGTCGGGCGTATTTCACGCTTTGGCCTGCTGGAAATGTCACGTCAACGCCTGCGCCCCTCACTGGGTGAAGCCACGCAGATGGTCTGCCCACGTTGTAATGGCTATGGCACCATCCGTAATATCGAATCCTTATCACTTTCTCTGCTGCGTATTGCCGAGGAAGAAGCGCTGAAAGAGCATACCGGCCGCGTGATTATTCAGGTGCCGGTTGAAGTCTCGACCTTTATCTTTAATGAAAAGCGTCGTGATCTGATCGAGATTGAAACCCGTACCGGGGTGGAAATTTCATTCATTGCCGACAAATCCATGGAGACACCGCACTACGAAGTGACCCGTGTGCGTATTTCGGAAAGTCAGGCCTATGAAGATACCCGCTCCTATGATCTGGCTGACAGCGAAGAAACGGTATATCTGCCCAGTCGTGAAGCCGATAACACCAGTGTTGCGGAAAAGCCGGCGGTACAGTCGGTAACCCCGGCACAGCCAGCTCCGGTGGTGGAAAAGAAGGCAGCAGAGAAAGCACAACAGAAAGCACAACAGGAAACCCCTGCACTGGGTCTGATTCCACGTTTATTCAAGGCTCTGTTCGGCGCCGATGAAAGTGAAGAAGAGACCCCCGCTTCAGGCAGCGGACAGAAACGTACAGCGCGCTCGACAGATAGCCGTGGTACTCGTCGTACAGGCAAACGTAGCGACAACCGCACAGAGAAGAGCCGTAGCAGTCGCCAGAATCGTCAGCAGGACAGCCGTGCCGATGCTCGCCAGGATAGCCAGGACAACCGCCAGGATAGCAGCGCGAAAAAAGACAGCCGCAAGCAAACCGAACGTAAGCCCAGACGAGAGCCGGCAAAAGATAAAGACAAACAGGAAACCGTACAAAGTGACAACGCCCAGGCAGAGTCAAAGCAGGCTGACTCTTCAGAACAGCAGGAGTCGCGTAGCCGCCGTGGCAATCGCCGTGGACGAGGCCGTCGCCGCAGTAACCGCACGGATACTCGCCAGCAGAATGAGCAGACGTCAGCAGATCAGTCCACCGAGTCAGCACAGCAGGATAATGCATCCCGCAAGCCGCTAGCTTCAGAGAAATCTGCAGACAGTGCAGCGCAGAAGTCGGCTGAGAAAGCACAGCAGAAGCCGGCAGAAAAGTCAGCGGAAAAAGCAGCAGGCACATCAACTCAAAAGCCGGCTGAAAATGTGGCTGAAAAAGTTGCAGATAAAACGGCCGATAAGCCCGCAGACAAGCCGACAGAGAAAAAGCCGCCACAGGCCCGTTCGTCCAGCTCGCAAGACAGGTCTGACCGCGGTGATAAGCCAGCACCGGCGAAGGCAGATAAACAAAAAAAGCCGGGTAGCGCAGAAGTAAAGGCAGAGACAAAACCGGAGACACGGTCAGGCAGCAACGCGGACTCGGGATCTGATAATAAGCCACAGGCTCGTCCAGCGACTGGCGAGTCGGCAGCGCAGACCGATACAAAGTCTGAGGTAAAACCGGCCGATAAAGTGTCGGATAAAGCAGCGAACAACAAGCCACCAGCTGCTGCCAGCACTGAGACGGCATCAAAGCCGAGCACACAGGTTGCTGATAAACCAGCAGTGGAAAAGACCGCGCCAAAATCCGAGCAGATTGCGCAGGCCAGGCCGGCAGCCAGACCTCAGCCCTGGGAATTTAAAGCGGAGAGCAGTGCGAGCAAATCAGCCGGGTCTGAAGCGGTTGCAGAGAAGAAAAACCACCCGGATACCAACCAGGCAAATAAGGTGAAGCCGGAAGATAAAGCTTCGAAACAGGATTCGCCGCAGAACTCGGCTCAGTCTGCATCGGCAGAAAAAACCGAGCGCAAGCCCTGGGAGTTTCCTTCCTAGGGAAGCTCTGAATAATTCATCCGTGAATTATCAGAGCGAAAACAAATCAAAATGCGATTTTGATTTGTTTTTCATTCTCAATAACTTAGCAGTTATTGAAAATGGCGACACATCCTTGTGCCGCGGAACCTCTGAGTTTTTCAGAGGTTCCCTAGATATGTACTGGTTGCTGCTGCGGGTAAAATCAAAAGCAGCAAGCCTGAAAAAAGCCACTCATACCCGAGTGGCTTTTTTATGCACAGGACGTGCGGTATTTAGCGAGAGGCAGGAAGCCGGTAGCGATATGCACAGGACGTGCGGTATTCCGCGATAGGCAGGCGGGCAGTGGTCAGTCGTTAGTCGGATGTCGTTAGTCAAACGAAAATCCAATCTGGACAGCCATGCTTGCTGTTGTATAAATAACCTTTTCCCGAAAGATTAACGCAAATAGATGCAATCAATGCCCTGTATCTTTTTTAAGGTACCTTAAGTAAATCAACCTGCACGACACACGCCGGGTCCACTTCGCTTGATTCGGCCTGCATAAAGATTTGCGTTTATTCGCGTGCATTTGCGGATTGTGGATCTCTTATGCACTATAGACAGTGCTGTTTGCGGATATGTGCCAGCAGGCCGGTGGAGGCATCCTCTACCAGGTCGAACACATGTTCAAAACCCTGATCACCACCATAGTAAGGGTCGGGCACTTCCTGCTCAGCAAAATTTTCTGCAAACTGCAGAAACATGTGCAGGTTATCTGCATTGCCAGCGGCCACCTGTCGCAGCTCAGCATGATTGTTGTGATCCATCGCCAGTACATAATCAAAGTGCTGGAAATCAGCGGCTTCGACCTTGCGGCCGCGCAGGTCGCTGAGTTCTATGCCGCGACTGCGGGCTGTCTGCTGGGCACGGGAGTCAGGTGGCTCGCCGATGTGATAAGCGTGGGTGCCAGCGGAGTCGGTGTGAATTTTATCGGCAAGGCCGGCCTGTCTGACGACGTGACGAAACACCCCTTCGGCGGTGGGTGATCTGCAGATATTGCCCATGCAGACGAATAAGACTTTAATCATGCGGTTCTCCAATTGAAAAGCGAGAAGCTTAAAAGCACTGTATAATAAACCACTCAGCTCTTTCAATTCGTTTTCAAAGTAAACAATGCTAAAAATTTATAACAGTTACACCCGCCAGAAAGAAGAATTCAAACCCATTACGCCCGGCAAGGTTCGCATGTATGTTTGCGGCATGACCGTGTATGACCTGTGCCATCTGGGTCACGCACGGGTGCTGGTGGTGTTCGATATGGTCACCCGTTATTTCAGATCGCTGGGGTATGAGGTGACCTATGTGCGTAATGTCACCGATATTGACGACAAGATTATTCAGCGTGCCAATGAAAAGGGTGAGGACTTTAACCAGCTGACCGAGCGCTTTATCCAGGCCATGCACGAAGATGCCGAGGCACTGGGTGTGCTGCCGCCGGATGAAGAGCCGCGTGCCACGACTTCAATGCAGGGCATTATCGAGATGATTAGCGTGTTGCAGCAAAAAGGCTATGCCTATGCGGCGGACAATGGTGATGTCTATTATGATGTCAGCAAGTTTGCCGATTACGGACGTTTGTCCGGCAAGAAAACCGATGAACTGCGCGCCGGTGAACGCATTGCGGTGGACGAGTTCAAGGATGATCCGCTTGACTTTGTACTGTGGAAAGCAGCCAAACCTGGCGAGCCATTCTGGGACTCTCCCTGGGGCAAAGGCCGCCCCGGCTGGCACATTGAATGTTCTGCCATGTCCACCTGTTGTCTGGGTAACACCTTTGATATTCATGGTGGTGGTCAGGATCTGCAGTTTCCGCATCATGAAAATGAAATCGCACAATCCGAAGCGGCCACCGGTGAAAAGTTTGTCCACACCTGGATGCACAATGGCTTTGTGCGTATTGATAATGAAAAAATGTCCAAGTCACTGGGTAATTTTTTTACCGTGCGTGAAATACTTGCACGTTACCGCGCTGAAGATATTCGATATTTTATTCTGGCCAGTCATTACCGCAGTCCGTTGAATTACTCAGATCAGATGCTGGACAGTGCCGGTGCGGCCCTGAGTCGTTTATATAATGCCCTGCGTGACATTGAAATCGGTGAGATGGACAGTTCATCCGACGAATACATCAGCCGTTTTAAGCAGGCGATGAATGAAGATTTCAATACCTCCGAAGCGATTGCAGTGCTGTTTGATCTGGCCAGCCAGATCAATAAACTGAAAAACAGTGACAGTGCAGGCGCGTCATCACTGGCGGCAACACTGAAACACCTCGGCGGCATACTCGGCTTGTTGCAGGAAGCACCCGAGGCGTATCTGAAAAGTGCCGGTAACTGCAGTGACGGTTTGAGTGATCAGCAGATCGATGAACTGATTGTACAACGTACACAGGCCAAGGCGGATAAAAACTGGGGTGAGGCGGATCGTATACGTGATGAATTAAAAGCCCAGGGAATTGAGCTGGAAGACAAGGCCGGTGAAACCAGCTGGCGACGTGCCTGATATGCGATTAGTTCAGCGTGATAACGATAGATGAGATAATCCTGAGTAATTGCATGTAGACGCTAAGCAAAAAAGCACCTGCGCTTACAGGGGACTCCTGCAGACGACCAGTCTGCAGGAGTCTTATCTTTATAGTGATGACTGGCTTCGGCTCAGGCTGTCGCCTGTGCCGGAGTTATTCAGTGGTCACCCATTAGATTCTGGCAATCATGCAACAAGCATGGCTGAACCATTGCCCAGTGGTTAGGCTTGTCTTGTAAGCCGTTAGCAGTGGCATCTGCATACAGACTGTTATGCTACATAGCTTTAGGGAAGCTCTGAATAATTCATCCGTGAATTATCAGAGCAAAAACAAATCAAAATGCGATTTTGATTTGTTTTTCATTTTCAATAACTTAGCAGTTATTGAAAATGGCGACACATCCTTGTGCCGCAGAACCTCTGAGTTTTTCAGAGGTTCCTTAGCCATTTTTTAAGCAGAAGAAATTGAGTGCCGTTTTCATCATTGGTTGCAGATGCGCACGGAGTACTCTTTGAGTGCAAACAGATTGAATGCAAACAGATCGGTGTCCCCGGGTGTTACTCGGTGCCGCTCACTCGCAGCCAAAGTCGACTGTAGGGTATCGACATAGTGTTTGTAGCTGACAGAGGCCTGGGGCGTTTCGCTGACTTTATATCGATTTGAGTTCAGTGGTCACCCAGTCCTTGTGGGTACGCTGAAGTGCTTCAAATGTATTGGCCGCGTGCCGTTCCAGCACTGCCCCGGTCGATGACGGTGTAGCGCCGTGATGGGGCTGCATTGCTTGCAGTTTAAAATAGAACCATCCGTGGTCATGCGGGAGTCTACCCATCCGTTAAACCGTTTCTTGCAGCTTAGAATACAAACTGTGTTTGCAGGAAAACTTCATTCTCGTCTTTTCCTGCAACACCATCCATGTTTTCGCCCATACGGTATGTCAGCTGCACTTTTGTATCATGCTTATTGATAAACCAGTTAGCGCCAACTGAGGTACGATCCCAGGAAGAGGCGTAGTTATCAGCGTCCTGTGTCTGGTAACCGGCAACGATCTCAACAGTATCATTGATCATATAACCACCTTCGATCGCGGCATTCTTCAGTTGAGTTGTCCCATTCTCATAGATGCCACCAGTGAAGGTACTGTCCACCGTATCGGCATCAAAGGTATTGTACTGCGTGTCAACCGAAAAACCGGCGGTACGTAAGGCACCGCTTATTTCAATACCGGTAACGCTGTCAACGTCAGCTTTGCTGCTAGATGTCGACAAACCGCCTGCATCAGTATAGCTGTTATTGTCGTTATCGTTGCTCCAGGAGAATGCAGCTACACCGATAGTCGCCTGGGTTTTTCCGGAAAAATCACCCTGAGAGAATTTAAGTTTACCCAGCGGATGGAAATCAACCCTGCCGCCAACCATAAAACCTTCGTTGAAATCACTATTACGATTGATCAGCGAATCAAAATCCAGTTTATCCGCATCCGGGTCGATTGCTGCCATGGTGGCTGATGCACCATAAGTGATTTTTTTACTGTCGGAATTTCCGGTCAGATGCAGACCGGTATTTCTATCCGGGGTACCATAATTATGGTCACCGACGAAAGTACGCTCAACCAGCTGCTGATATTTTGATGAGGTAAGAAATTCGCGTGAGAACGGAAAATTAGCATTACCGATAGTCAGTTTCATGTTGCTCCAGCCTTTATACTGGAAATAGGCATCCTTGATTGCAATTTCATTAGCGTCTTCAGCTTTACCCATGTCCCACTGGATTTTTGCTTTCCAGTCCTTGTGTGTGCTGCCTTCGATATAAGGACGCAGGCGGCGGAAAAAAATCTCATCTGTGCTGTCACCGTTATCAGGGTCCATCTGATGATATTGAAGCTGTAAACGACCCCCGACTTTCAGGTAGTTATCCCCGTCCTTATAAGTGATGCCGCCGGCATCACTTGCTGCAGGAATTGCCAGCGCCGTAAATACGGCCAGGCCGATCAACTGATTTGTTGCTGTTTGCATTTATATACTCCCGTACTATCAAATAATTCGAAAGCGTGACTTTAACCATGTCCTGTTACGAGAGTGCTACGGTGATACTACAATTCTGCGAATCACTGAGCTCTGGCAACTCGGTTAGTGAAGCTCTGAATAATTCATCCATGAATTATCAGAGCTGGCACATCCCTGTGCCACGGAACCTCTGCATTTTTCAGAGGTTCCTTAGATGAAATTCGCAATAAAGCCCTGTCTGAGCCTGTTACTAAGGCATGGCATGCTTGACTGTTTATTTCCTTGATAATCTATCCTATTGATATATAAGAATATATTTTCGTGTCTTTACCCTGGTATGTGCTTCTGGTGTATTTCAGGCGGGGCGGTAGAAATAGTGGCTGTTTGCTTGAGCTAAACGGGAAAACCGCGTAAAATGCGCGGCCTGTGTGATTTCGCCTGATGGCGGTGTCATATTTTATCTTTAACTCCTTGTTCTACTGGTTATGGTTAGCCGACATATGCAGGCCATTCGCAGAGGACATTAACCGTAGGGAGCATATCATGCGTCATTACGAAGTAGTATTTCTGGTACACCCGGATCAGAGCGAGCAGGTGCCCGCAATGATCGAGCGTTATAAGAGCATTATCGAAACCAATGGTGGAAAAATTCACCGTCTGGAAGATTGGGGCCGTCGTCAACTGGCTTATTCGATCAATAAAATCCATAAGGCACATTACGTTTTAATGAATATCGAGTGCGGCAATGAAGAACTGGCCGAGCTTGAGTCTATGTTCCGTTTCAATGATGCGGTACTGCGTAATATGGTTATCAAAATGAAAGAAGCTGTGACCGAGCCTTCACCCCTGTTGAAGGAAGAGGAAAGCAGAAAGTCTGATAACCGCACAGCCGATAACAACACAGAAAGGGCAGGTGCTGAAGAAAGCACTGCATCGGCTGAAGCTGAAGACGCTGAATAATTCAGCTTTAATTTATTGAGAGGATATAAACATGGCCTATTTTCGTCGTAAAAAATTCTGTCGTTTCACTGCTGAAGGTATTACCCAGTGTGACTACAAAGACCTTAACCTGCTGAAAAACTTTATCAGCGAGACCGGTAAAATTGTGCCTGCACGTATTACAGGTACAAAAGCCAAGTACCAGCGTCAGGTAACCACTGCAATCAAACGTGCGCGTTATCTTGCATTGCTGCCATATACTGATCAGCACTAATCCGCGTTCACTGATTGAATAGCATAAGGTTTTAATAGAGGGTTTAATGATGGATATCATTTTATTAGAAAAAGTTGATCGTCTGGGTAAGCTGGGCGATGTGGTGAGTGTCAAGCCGGGTTTTGCGCGTAATTTTTTACTGCCATTCGGTAAGGCTAAAATTGCCAATGAAGAAAACATTAAAGAGCTGGAAGCACGTCGTGCCGAGTTCGAAGCAAAAGAAGCCGAAGCACTGGCCACGGCACAGGCGCGTAAAGCCAGCCTGGATGCAGTGAACATCAGCATTACCTCCAAAGCAGGCGCTGAAGGCAAACTGTTCGGCTCAATCGGTAATGCGGATATCGCTGATGCACTTACCGCTGCCGGCGCTGCGGTTGAAAAGAAAGAAGTACGCATGCCAACCGGCCCATTGCGTGAAGCGGGTGAGTATGAAATTGACATTCATCTGCACACCGATGTTGATGCCAGCGTTAAACTGACGGTGATCGGCGAAGAATAAGCGTTCCTTGAATCGTACGCTATAGACAACAGCCGGGCATTGCCCGGCTGTTGTCGTTGTGGCGGTCTGAAAATCTGCAGGTTATCAATATCAGCTGACTGGGCTGCTACACCATCCTGTGGAAGGCGCCAGTCTTTAACGTTGATTATTTGCCAATTGTCGGCAGTTTAAATATATTGGTGGCGTATGTCCGAAAAGCCGAATTGGCTGGTTGTTTTCAGGCATAATGAGCGTTAATTTTTTATAAGCCAAGTTTTAAATCACCATGCCAGACTCCCTATCATATCCTGCCAGTAATGATTACCCCATCCGTGAAACGGATAGTGCCCAGCGCCTCAGGGTGCCGCCCCATTCGATTGAAGCCGAGCAGGCGGTGCTGGGCGGCCTGATGCTGGACAAACGTGCCTGGGAACAGATTGCTGATCGCCTCAGTGAAGAAGACCTGTACCGTCACGATCACCGCCTGATTTTCCGCAGCATTGCGCGGCTGGAGGCGGCGGACAAGCCGTTTGATGTGGTGACCCTGTCCGACGAGCTGAGCAAGACCAGCGAACTGGAAGCCGCCGGCGGGCTGGCGTATCTGGGACAGCTGGCCAAGGAAACCCCGAGTGCGGCGAATATCCGTGCCTATGCGGACATTGTGCGTGAGCGCTCGATTTTCCGTCAGTTGATTGAAGTGGGCACTGACATTGCCGGCAGTGCCTACAATCCGCAAGGGCGGGAAAGCAAGGATATACTGGACGAGGCCGAACGCCGGGTGTTTACCATTGCCGAACAGGGTAATCGCGGTGGCAAGGGCTTCCAGGGTATCAAGCAGTTGCTGACCAAAACCGTCGAGCAGATTGATTTTCTGTTCGAACAGGAAGGTACACTCACCGGGGTGACCACCGGCTTCAAGGATTTTGATGAACAGACCAGTGGCCTGCAGAAAGGCGACCTGGTGATAGTGGCGGGGCGTCCCTCCATGGGTAAAACCACCTTTTCGATGAATATGGCGGAAAATGCGGCGATTGCCCAGGGCGTTCCGGTGGCGGTGTTCAGTATGGAGATGCCGGCAGAGTCACTGGCGATGCGTATGATTTCCTCCATGGGGCGTATCGACCAGCATCGTCTGCGTACCGGCCAGTTGAATGAAGAAGACTGGCCACGCATTACCTCGGCGGTGTCGCTGTTGTCCGAAGCGAAAATTTTTGTTGATGATACACCGGCCCTGTCACCCACCGAGCTGCGCGCGCGGGCGCGGCGTTTGAAGCGTGAACATGGCCTGGGGCTGATTGTCATCGACTATCTGCAGCTGATGCAGCTGGGCAGCGGTTCGGAAAACCGGGCCACGGAAATATCGGAAATTTCGCGTAATCTGAAGGCGCTGGCAAAAGAACTGGAAGTGCCGGTGATCGCACTGTCCCAGCTTAACCGCAGCCTGGAACAGCGACCCAATAAGCGCCCGGTGATGTCGGATTTACGTGAATCCGGCGCGATCGAGCAGGATGCCGACCTGATCGTGTTTATCTACCGTGATGAAGTCTATAACCCGGACAGTCCGGATAAAGGCACGGCGGAGATTATTGTGGGTAAACAGCGTAATGGCCCGATCGGCACCACCCGCCTGACCTTCCTCGGGCAGTTCACCAAGTTTGAAAATTTCAGTCCTGAAATGTATTCCTCGGATGGCTTTGAGTAGGCGAGCCAGCAAAGTGAGTCGAGAGATACCACCCGCACAACTGTTCAGCAGTAACCATCGAGCCGCCAGATTGCACATCGACCTGGATGCGTTGCGACATAACTTTTTACGGGTGCAGGCGCTGGCAGAGGGGCGCAGGATTATGCCGGTAATCAAGGCGAATGCCTACGGCCATGGTGTGCAACAGGTTGCTAGCGCGTTGCAGGAGGCGGATGGCTTTGCCGTGGCCCAGCTGGATGAAGCCATCGCCCTGCGCCAGCAGGGAATCCGTCAGCCAATTACGCTGTTTCACGGCTTTGCCAATGCACAGCAATTACAGGTCTGTGCAGAGTATCAGCTCAGGCCGGCGATAAGCCAGCGTTGGCAGATTGATCTGCTGGCCAGCTGTGAACTACCCCGGGCGATACAGCCCTGGTTGAAAGTCGATACTGGCATGGGGCGTCTGGGCTTGCCGTTTACCGAGGTGAGTGAGCAGTGGACACGGCTCACTCAGTTGTCGCAGGTGCAATCCGTGGGGCTGATGATGCATTTCGCCAATGCGGACCAGCCCGAGGATGCACTAAACCGCCAGCAGGTTGAGCGTTTTGCCTCACTGGCCAGTCAGCTGGGTGCCGAAACCAGCGTCTCCAATTCCGCCGCGCTGCTGGCCGGCTTGTATTCTGCTGAAGACTGGTTGCGTCCGGGAATTATGCTGTATGGCGCTTCGCCGCTGCTGGATCAGTCTGCACAATCACTGGGCCTGCGTGCGGTCATGAGTTTCAGGGCACAGCTGATTGCTATTAATCACCTGCCAGCTGGCGCGTCGGTGGGCTATGGCGCTGACTGGCGCTGCCCGCAGGCGATGCCGGTGGGTATAGTCAATGCCGGTTACGGCGATGGCTATCCACGCATGGCACCCAGCGGCACCCCGGTGATAATTAATGGTCAGTTAAGCCAGCTGGTGGGTCGGGTCTCTATGGACTCTCTGGCGCTTGATCTGCGTGGCATTGATGCGCAATGTGGTGATGCGGTTGAGTTATGGGGGCAGCAGCTGTCGGTGGACGAGGTGGCGAATCGTGTGGGCACTATTTCCTATGAGTTATTGTGCAATGCAGGTCGCGGCCTGAGGGTATCAACTGATCGTTAGTCAGTGTAAAGAGCGGGTTGTTCTGCCTTGCTGCTAGCGCAGCTGATTTACTCTATAATGACATCCAGTAAAAGCAGTTGAGCTGCGTCATTAACGCAGGCGCGAACAACTAAAACGAATAATAATTCAATGCCAGTGGAGGCAATATGATTAAGGGGCTTTTTCTTGCTTTAATTTTTCTAAGCAGTGCGCTGCTGAGTGCCTGTGGCGGTGGCTCTGCCATGTACCGCGGTAATGTACAGCACACGGGTGTAGCCAGTGAGTCGGCACCGACAACCATGAAACGCCTGCTGTGGAAATATTCGGCACCGGATAAATCCTATTCATCTCCGATTGTCGCCGATGGCACAGTGTATCTGGGCACCAATAATGGCACCGTGTATGCGCTGGATCTGAACGATGGGCATGTGAAATGGTCGTTTGAAACCCAGGACAATGTAGAGGCGCCGGTCGCGGTGGTCAACGGCACACTGTATATCGCCAGCTGGGACGGTTACCTGTATGCGGTGGACACATCCACCCATCAGGAGAAGTGGAAATTCCGCACTAAAGGCAAGCTGTACACCGCACCGATGGTCGATAACGGCGTGGTGTATTTCGGCGGGCAGGACAAGCACCTGTATGCGGTGGATGCGAAAACCGGCGCTGAGAAGTGGCGTTTCAATGCCGGTGGCATTATCTACAGCACACCGGCAATAAGCAGCGATATGCTGTTTGTGGGTACACTGGATGGTTATGTGCGTGCGGTGAACAAAAAGACCGGACAGGGCCAGTGGCGATATGAAGTGCGTCATCCGGTGTACTCTTCCGCCAGTATCTATGATGATCACATTTATATCGGCGCAGACGATAAGTATATTCATGTCATCAATATCAATACCGGACAGCTACGCTGGAAAAAGAAAACCGCGGGTAAAGTGTTCTCCTCACCAGCGGTTTATGATGGTGTGGTGTATTTTGGTAGCAGCGATAACTACATCTATGCCTATGATGCAAAGCAGAGTGGTCGCATCTGGGAGTACCAGACAGATGGTCCGGTTTTCTCTTCACCGGTGATTGCTTCGGATAGCGTGTATATTGCCAGCACCGATGGCAATCTGTATGCCATGGATACCGAGCGAGCCAGGGTTCGCTGGCGTTATAAAGTTGATCAGAAAATTTTCTCCTCCCCGGCAGTTTCCGCTGGCAAGGTGATTTTCAGTGCGGTCAATGGCGAAGTGTTTGCGATTGAATAGCCTGATTGAATAGCCGTAGTATGCAAAAGTTGTTGTAGCATCGTATCAGTCCCTGATAACCCGATGCTGCACAAAAAAACAGAGTAAAGCCTCACACCGAGCGGTGTGAGGCTTTTTTATGCACAGGACGTGCGGTATTTCGCGAGAGGCAAGGACGCCGGCAGCGATATGCACAGGACGTGCGGTATTTCGCGAGAGGCAGGGACGCCGACAGAGTCCTCTCTCAGCTATTTATTCTGGTTGGTATGTGTGCCGGGTTGGCTTAATGTGTGTTTGACAAGCTTTTGCTGCCGCTGCTCTGAGGAGGCAGCCGGCTGAGTGAATCGACATTGCCTTCAGCCAGTAGAGATTCGATGTGCTGTATGTTCTGCTTGAGGTATTTCAGGTAGAGATTGTCGCCACCAAAATGGCTTTCAGCAAATTTATAGACTTTGCGAAACAGGCCATCGATGCGTTTTTTTACTTCGCTATTGTAAAAAATCGGGGTTTTGGCCAGCAGGTCTTCTGCCGAAGCAAAAATGAAAACCTGCTCACCCTCCTTGTTGCGCGTCTTGGTGATGCCGGCCAGTTCAAACTCAGGGTAAAGGCGGTCACGGCATTTCTCCAGGTAGCAACGGTCCGACATCTGTGCAATCAGGTCGGCAGTACCCAGCATATAGCCCAGCATATGGAAGCGTTTGTCTGGCAGGTTGATGTCCTGCGGGGCGATTTCGTAACCGGTGTAATGCACCATATTCGCCGCAATCTCGGCAAACTCGGCCATGCCGTGCATTTGCAGATACTGCTGCAGAAAATCGGCGCTGCGGCTGACATGTATGCGGGTGTACTGGGCGCCGTTATGGTGTTTCTGATCGTTGCTTCTGCGGATATAGCCAGAGTCATGAAACAGCGCAGTGATAATCGCCAGCGTGGTGAGTTGCGCACCGAGGGTGTGGTGGCGTTTGCTCTGTCTTTCATGGCCATCGATTAAGCGCGCCATGGCCAGGGTCATATCCAGCGTGTGCTGCTTGTCGTGGTAATAGGTGTCACAGGCATTAAAACCTGAATACTGACCTTCAAACAGGTTGTCGAAATCTTCAAAGGCCTGGCAGATCTTGCTATCATCTGCGCCGAGGTAGCAGCTGTGAAAAATATCGCATACGGCTTCACATACGGCCTGGCTGTCGGAAACATTAACCGTATTGGAAACATCGTATTGTGAGTGTCGTTTATTCATGTGCTGTGTATATAAAGCTGGAATGTTAATCCTACAAACAGTCTCGCAAATTATCTGTGAGTCGATTCACAACGTGTCGGTAGTTAAGCTGAATTTATGCGTGAATTTTCACATATCCACGTAAACGGCATATTTAACACCGCTTTGCAGGTAAAAGAATCACCCGTTTGAAGTATTTGTTATGTATCGAATCGAATGCGTTAGTCGATGCAGTGGTGGTCTGCTGCGTAATCTGTGTGATTCAGTCGACTGAGTTAAAGCATTTCTAAAGTCGGCTATTTCTAATAAACTTAAAGTACCTCTGAACAATTATTAACAGGATCAGATCAATGTCAGAAATCAATGAAATTTTGCTGGGTGTCAATATTGACCACGTGGCGACCATACGCCAGGCCAGAGGCACCCGCTACCCTGATCCTGTACATGCGGCGCTGCAGGCCGAAAAAGCCGGTGCTGATTCAATTACCCTGCATTTGCGCGAAGACCATCGCCACATTCAGGAGCGGGATGTGCTGTTGCTGAAGGACTGCCTGCTGACCCATATGAACCTGGAAATGGCAGTGACTGAAGAAATGCTGGCGTTTGCTGAAAAAGTTCAACCGGCGGATTGCTGTCTGGTACCTGAGCGCCGTGAGGAGTTGACCACCGAAGGCGGGCTGGATGTGGTGAGTCAGGAGTCGCGTATCAAGGATGCCTGTCAACGTCTGGCAGAGGCGGGCGTGCGGGTGTCGCTGTTTGTGGACGCAGATCGCAGCCAGATAGAAGCGGCGAAGCGTTGTCATGCGCCGGTGATTGAAATCCATACCGGGCATTTTGCCGACGCAACAGGCCGTGATGATCGAACCAAGGAACTGAAAAAAATCTATGAAGCGGTAGATGTGGGACATGATCTCGGCCTGCAGGTGAATGCGGGTCATGGCCTGCATTACCATAATGTGCAGACGATTGCGGCCATCGGCCAGATCAGGGAGCTGAACATTGGTCATGCGATTATTGCCGAAGCGATTTTCAGTGGCCTGCCCGATGCGGTGCGGCGCATGAAAGCCCTGATGCTGGAAAGCCGGCATCGCGGCTGAGTATACGCCTGATCAGCGGTGTCAGGCAGAGAGGTTCTGGGCTTAACTTAACCATCCATCAGCTGATGGTGCTGGTTATTGATTGTGTAGAAAGTGTGTTCGGTAATAGTCAAGCAGTGCTTCAATCTGTTTACCGAGCTGACGCATGCCCCGCTCCAGTAGTTGCTGTTGCTGCTGGTCGATGACCTGTTCGAGTTTCGCCGCCGCCTGTCGCAAGGCGGGAACGCCGCAGTACTGGGTGCCACCGTGTAGCTTGTGCACATGGGTTTTTAATGCAGACATATCCTGTTTGGCATAAGCCTGTTGAATTTTTTCATGCTGGGCGGGCAGGTCGTTAACCAGCATGGGTAACAGTTCGTTGGCAAGTCTTTCATTGCCACCGGCAAGCTCAATGCTTTGCTGCCGATTATAAACCTCATATTCTGGCTCAGCGTTGTCTGGTTTCTGCTCAAATAACGGGGGTCTGGCATCTGTCTGTGTATTACTGTGTTTTTCAATCCAGTGCGCAAACGTCTCCATCAATAATTGCTCGGTAATGGGTTTAAGCAGAATGTCATTCATGCCGGCATGGAAGACCTGTAGTTGCTCTTCCGGCATGGCATTGGCGGTGAGGGCGATAATCGTGGTGTGTTTGCAGGGGTTTTCTGTTTCGCGAATTTTTTGTGTCGCATCAAAGCCGTTCATTTTGGGCATGTGCAAATCCATTAAAATAAAATTGTAATAGCTTTCATGTGCCAGTTTTACCGCCTCTTCACCATCTTCTGCAGTGCTCACCTCAATGCCATGGCGCTCCAGCAATGCGCGCGCGAGTTTCAGATTGATAGCATTGTCATCCACCAGCAGTGCCCTGATATGCGACAGTAGCCATGGCTGTGTACTGGACGCTCTGCTTTCGCTGAGCTGTTGAGTGTCTTCATCGTGGGGTGTAAACACCCCAAGTAGATGATTTCTCAAAATATTGGTGCGTGAACAGCGGTAAATAATATTATCCAGGCCCGCTTCGGCCAGCGCCTTTGCATCAGCCATATCAAAGATGCTGGCCAGGGTAATATGCGGCAGATTGATACTGGCCAGTGCCTGTACCAGATCTTTTAGCATGGCGTGGTTCTGTATGTTGTTACGGCTGATGCCGACAATAATGCCATCGATATCCTGCATATTATGACTGTGTGTATGTTGCAGCAGCTGGTTTATATCGCTGGCTTCAATACAATACACACCCAGGCTGTTCAACATATTGCGACTGGAAATTCTGTTCTGGTCAATCGACTCGAATAAAATCACATTCAGTCCGAGTGGTGGGTGTTTTTGCGTATCACCTTTTTCATCGTTCTGCAGCGGCAGGGTGAACCAGAAACTTGTGCCCTTGTTAAGGGCGCTTTCAAAGCCGATTTCACCGTGCATCAGATCAATAAGCTTGCGTGAAATCACCAGCCCCAGCCCGGTACCACCAAACTTGCGACTGATAGAAGTATCTGCCTGGGTGAATGCAGTGAACAGACGTCGCTGGCTCGCATCATCCATGCCCATACCGGTGTCGGTGACGGTGAAGCGTATAAGCTGCGTATCTTCTCTCGACATGTCTCGTAAAATACGGATGATAATCTGGCCATGTCGGGTAAACTTGATCGCGTTGTTAATCAGATTGACCAGTACCTGGCGTATGCGTGAGGGGTCACCAAGTATGTAATTGGGTAATTCAGTGGAGGGCTGGTATATCAACTCGAGACTTTTCTGATAGGCCATGGGGGCAAACATGGTAATAATTTCGTCCATCATGTCATCCAGGTTGAAGCGGATGGTTTCTATATCGAGTTTGCCTGACTCTATTTTAGAAAAGTCCAGAATGTCATTGATAATGGTCAACAGGCTGGAGGCCGAACTGTGGATAGTGGTGACATAATCGCTTTGCTCTTCGCTGAGTTCGGTTTTACTGAGCAGGTCGGTAAAACCGATTACACCGTTCATTGGCGTGCGGATTTCGTGACTCATATTGGCGAGAAATTCGGACTTTATTTTGCTGGCAGATAGAGCCTGACTGCGTGCCAGATCAAGCTCTATATTCTGAATCTCCAGCTCCTCCAGGGTTTTTTTCAGGTCGATGGTGGCGTTTTCAACCTGGCTTTGCAGGTCTGACCGGATCAGCTGTATCTCACTCGCCATATTGTTAAAACCTTCTTCCAGTGAACCGATTTCACCACCGGAGTCGGTGTTAATGCGTATTGTCAGATCACCCAGAGTAATATTTCTGACCGCTTCGGTAAGCCGTTGAATAGGCTTGACTACACTACGGCTGATGCGAATCGCCAGGAACGCGGTGAGTATCAGGCCGCTTACGGCGATCAGAAAACCCTTTAATAAACTGTCAAATTGTTTTGCCTGAGTGGCACTGTTATCCAGTGTGACGTGAATGTAGCCCAGACGGTTGTCCGTGTTTTTAACCTGTCCATCATCAAGTAACAGTTCTTCATAGTCTGAAATATTGACTTCACTCGCCAGTATTTCAGCAGAGTAGGTGTATTCACGTGTGCTGATAAAAATCGGCATGAGCGTGTTGACATTATCTATCTGTCTGCTGCGGCTGATCAGAACCTGATTATCTTTGTCATTGATGGTGACATTGGTGATGTTGTTTTCTTTCAGTGTACTGCTGATAAGGTTGTCGAGAATTTCAATATTCCCCGAGAACACGCCATATTCACAGGCAGGGGCCAGTTGATCAGCAATCAGCTGGCCCCGCAGATGCATGTCTTCTTCGATGTAGGTATAGCGGTTGAAGCTGAAATAAATAGACAGGGCAATGGTGATCAGCAGCGTTGGTAATAACGCAAGAAACATAACACGTTTGTTGATGCTCCAGTTTCTCATCGTTGTTTCTCATAGGCTTTGATTAACTGGACAATCGCATCTTCATCGATGAAGCGGTAACCCAGTGAACGTGCTACCTGGAAATTCAGTGACACTGAAAAATTATCAGGCGAATAATATTTTTCTGTTGTCTCACCGCGCAGTATCTGGCGGGCAATGCTTACTGCCTGTTGGCTGATTTGCTCGGGTTCTGAATAGATCGCGGCAATGGCACCGGCATGTGTCAGGCTTTTTGAAAAACCAATTACCGGTAAACGGTGTCGGTAGCTGGACAACAGAATACCGCGAATGGTGTTTTTGTTGTAGATCTCTGGATCCGCAGACATTAATAACACATCACTTCGCTGGCTAAGTAACCTGATTGCTTCGGCAAGTTGTTCGGTCTGCTGTATGGTTTCAATCTGCAGAGGGTGCCTGGTGTTGTTTGCTGCCTTCTGGTAATCCGCGCGCAAGGTTTCACTTGGCTGGCCAAGGATAAGACCGGTATCGGTTTGCTCGCCCAGTAATGCACTGATCAGATGAAAATGACGCTCAAGTGGCTGGTCGATTAACAGACTGTGCCACTGCTTTTTTTCTGGATAGAGTTGCGCAAAACCCAGTGCCAGCGTTTCCGGTATTAACAGGCTGAGCATTGCCGTGTCGTGGTTGCTGTCCAGCATTTCCTTGCTGCTGCGGCTGCCTATTGCAATAATCAGCTGATATTTATTCAGGCTATTTGTCTTCTGACCCTGATGATCATGTAGCATACTGTCAACCAGGATGTTCTGCGATGACAGGTCATGCTGTAACTGTGTAATCAGCTGCTGGGTGAATCCGCTGGCCTGGTGATGCAGAATTAGTACTCGCTGTGGGTCTGTGTCTGCATAGGCAACAGGCACAGATGCGCTGATTGTGAGCACAAAAAAACAGAGTCTTACAACAGTGACTGATGCATTGCAAATTCCATACAGCAAGCCTGCGCCCTGTTGTTTATTGAGCGCTTGGCAGCGGTCACCGAGTAAATTGTTAAACATCCTGAAAATCAATTTATTTCCTTGTATGCCATTGTTCCTTTGCGTGTTGAGCAGACAGTAGACTCTATCCGCTTAGCGCTTTGAGACAGTTCAATCAATTAAACCTGAATGCCATCTCGAAGTAGCCACGTGTATCCTGAAGGCTGCCAGGAACGTATATCGTGGTTGGATCGTTTGTTTTATAACCCGTTCGTGTGTAATCCCAGAAAGAGCCTGCCAGATTCTGTAGAATTAGCGAGTAGTCCACCCGGCTCTGACTGAAGTGGAATGATTTGCGCACAACCAGGTCGACCCTGGTGTATCTTTCTGCCGAACGATCCGCGTGCGGGTTACTACCATCCCGCGCATGGGTACGATCCAGCCAGTCCATATCACTTACATGGTACACCGCAAGGCTGGTGTTGAGGTTGTTTTGCCACTGTTTCATCAGCATGCCACCGTAGCTGCGTCGCGGCAGAGATTCTTCCAGTCGCCCCACCACCGAGTCGGCGGCTTCCGGGCTGGTTTTTTCCGCATCGATCAGCAAATAGGCGAAATAGGTATACAGGCGCAGGTCGTGGGCGATGCGGTGATCGCTGTAAAACTCAAGCCCTCGGGTGCGGGTGCTGGCGGCATTGTCAAAGTATTTTGCGCCTACGTTGTCCTGAAAGTCTTCATTCGGAATATTGCCGATATTTTCGGTGGGAATACCACTGTCCTGCTTGAGTTCGCTGATCAGTTTTTTCGACTTGTCATGGAACAGTTTGAAATCGAGGGTCAGCCGGTTGTCCAGCAGGTTCATCATCCAGCCCAGCTCGTAACTGGTGATTTGTTCCGACTCTATACCGCCGGGAGAGAAATACTCCACATCCACCAATGTGTCACTGCCAAGCAGCTGGTAGATCTGGTTGCTTTCCGGTAGCGGCTCGCCGCCATTGACGGTGAGGGTTTGCGTCAGTGCGTAATAGCCAATCTCGTCAAACAGCACCGGGGTGCGAGTGGCTCTGGAGACACCGGCACGGAAACTGTGCTGTGGACTGGGGTGATAGAGAAATGCCAGTCGCGGTGCTACATCGGTGCCGGAAATATCATTGTTTTCAATCATCACCCCGGCATTCATCAGCAGGCTGTCGCTGATCGCGTATTCACCGTGGCTATAACCGCGATACAGCATCAGTGAATTGTCGGTGCCGGGATCAAATACACTGTTGGCGCTGATTTTATCGAGGCGCACACTGCCCCCCAGTACCAGCCGCAGATCGTGACTGGGTTGCATATAGTAGGTGGCTTCCAGGTCATGGCGCTCCGAGGGCAGATCAACTGTGTCATAGACATCGAACGAGTCAATACCAAAAGAGCTGCCGTCTATGGTGGTTAGATAGGCGGATTTATAACTTTCAGTGAGGTTGTAGTAATACTGCAGTGCCAGGCTGTTACCATCGTCAAAACTATGCTCCAGTCGCAGGTGCTGGTAGGCGGTGTCCACTTCCTGGTCGGTTGGTGTGTAATCATCGCTTTCCTGTAAATTGCCGTATTCGCTGTCCTGGTAACCGCCCTGATACATCAGCTGTGTGTCATTATTCAGCTGATAATCAATGCGGTAGCTGGCGTAGTCGGTTTCGGTAAAGTCGCGCAGCAGGTCAGTGCCATCGTTGTTTTTAGTGCCAAGGCTGATGCGGTAATCCATATCTTCCGTGCGTCCGGCATAACGGTAAATCGCATCGGCGGTTTTGTGCGAGCCAATGGTGGTTTTGACATAGCTACCCTGATCCGCCGAGGCATGCCGGGTGGTGATGCTGACCACTGCCTGGAATGCATTATTACCGTAACTGGCGGCATTTGGGCCGCGGGTGACTTCAATGCGTTCAATCTCGTCGATGGTAATCACCAGATCTGACCATGAAATGCCCGACAGGGTGGGCAGATAAACCGAGCGCCCGTCGATCAGTACCTGCAGCCGACGCGAGTAACGTTCACTCTGTCCATGGTAGGTGGCCACCGGGTAGTTGCCGGACAGGTAGCCCACAGTGAAGCCGGGTACCAGTCGCAGCAAATCCGCTATGGTCTGTGCGCCGCTGGCGTCAATCATCTGCCGGTCGATAATGGTGGTGGATACTGGCGATTCATTCAGCGGTTGTTTGAGTCGGGTGGCGGAAATCACCGTTGGCAGTTCACCGATAAACAACTCTTCACTGTCCAGTAATGAGAGGGTGTTGTCAACTTCAATAGCCTGGAGGGTGCAGGGCAGAAGTGCAAGCCCGGTGCATTTTGTTAAAAGTTTCATGTGATGACGACAACCGTTCACTGAATGTTTATAAATGTGGGATAATGTCCCGGGTTTTACCGGGTAGGCGTAATGGCTGGCACTGACAGTGTAAAACCCCACTCAATATACAGAAAAAACCCTGGTAAATTACGTTATTTTTTACGGCTAATGCACTGATTTTATCAGTTTTAGCTATAAAAACTATTTTTTGAAGTGAATTTTTATGAATCCTGAAGAATTCCCCACGCTGGAAGATTTTGTCGGCCATACACCAATGGTGCGTTTGCAACGGATGGTGCCGACAGGCAGCAACATTGTGATGGTCAAGCTGGAGGGAAATAACCCGGCCGGTTCGGTCAAGGATCGGCCGGCGATGAGCATGATCCAGCTGGCGGAAGCGCGCGGGCAGATCAGGCCGGGGGATACGCTGATTGAGGCCACCAGTGGCAATACCGGGATCGCGCTGGCGATGGCGGCGGCGATCAAGGGCTATAAAATGATCCTGATTATGCCGGACAATATGAGCATCGAGCGCCGCGCCAGTATGAAAGCCTATGGTGCCGAGCTGATTATGGTGAGCCGTGAGCAGAGCATGGAAGGCGCGCGTGACCTGGCGCTGCAGATGCAGGCCGACGGTAAGGGCATCGTGCTGGACCAGTTCAATAATCCGGATAACCCGATTGCCCATTATAACGGCACGGGACCGGAGATCTGGCAGGACAGCAAGGAGCAGGTGACTCATTTTGTCAGTGCCATGGGCACCACCGGTACTATTATGGGTATCTCCCGTTACCTTAAAGAGCAGAATCCGGCAATCCAGATTATTGGCGTGCAGCCCGAGGAAGGCTCCAGTATTCCCGGTATTCGTCGCTGGCCGAAAGAATACCTGCCGGGTATCTTTGAACAGAGCCGGGTGGATCAGACAATTGATATTGGTCAGCAACTGGCGGAAGACACCACCCGACGTCTGGCGGCGGAAGAAGGTATCTTCTGTGGTATCTCCTCCGGTGGTGCGGTGGCGGCGGCACTCAAACTGTGTGAGCAGGTGGAAAATGCGCTGATTGTGTCGATTATCTGCGACCGGGGTGATCGCTACCTCTCCACCGGGGTGTTCCCCGCTGATTAGACGGCGGCTATATCCGCGTATTTTTCAGTACAGCCCTGAATTAATCAGCCTAAGTTATAGCTGGGTCATCAGCCTGAATCCATTCAGCTAACCCCGGGTTTCTTTTTTAAGTGAATTTTAGCCGAACAACAAGCAAGAGTTATTATGTCAAAACGACGGCGCAGAGCGCGCTTGCCAGAACAGCTGGTAGAAGTAGAAATTGAATCACTCAGTCACGAAGGTCGCGGTGTGGCACATATTGATGGCAAGGTGGTGTTTATCGATTATGCATTGCCCGGTGAAAGCGTAAGCTTTAAATACACCCGTCTGAGCAAGAAGTTTGATGAAGGTCGGGCTGTTGAAATTCACCGCGCCTCACCACAGCGGGTTGAACCGATCTGTGCACACTTTGGCGTGTGTGGCGGTTGCAGTCTGCAGCATCAGCACCCGGAAGCGCAGATCAGCAGCAAACAGGCCGCACTGCTGGAACTGTTTCAGCGCATGGCACAGGTGCAGCCGCAAGAGCTACTGGAACCCTTGCGTGGCCCCTTGCAGCACTACCGGCAGAAGGCGCGGCTGGGGGTTAAATATGTGGCAAAAAAAGCCAGGGTGCTGGTGGGCTTCCGTGAAAAGGGCAATGCCTTTCTCGCCGATCTGCAGTCCTGTCCGGTGCTGCATCAATCCGTAGGTAGTCGCCTGACTGCATTGTCTGAATTGATTATGCGCATGCAGGCCAGAGAAACCATCCCGCAAATTGAAGTGGCGGTGGATGATAGCACCACGGCGCTGGTGTTCCGCCACCTTGAAGAGTTGAGCGAGTCGGATCGTGAAGCACTGCGTCAGTTCGGCGAGCAGCATGACCTGCAGATATTGCTACAGTCCGGTGGGCCGGATACGGTGCAGCCACTGTGGCCTGAGGATCCGCCGCCACTGGCTTATGAATTGAAAGAACAGTCCGTGCGGGTTGAGTTTCAGCCCGGTGACTTCACCCAGGTGAACAGTGACATTAACCAGCGCATGGTCAGCCTTGCACTGCAGATGCTGCAACTGCAACCGCAGGACAAGGTGCTGGATCTGTTTTGCGGGCTGGGCAATTTCACCCTGGCCATGGCCCGGCAATGCGCAGAAGTCACCGGCGTGGAAGGCGCGCAGTCGATGGTGGTGAAAGCCCGTGACAATGCACTGAAAAACGGCATTGAAAATGCCCGCTTCTATGCGGCGGATCTGTCAGCGGACATCAGCCAGGCACCCTGGCTGCAACAGCACTACGATAAAATCCTGCTGGATCCACCCCGCTCCGGCGCGATGGAAATGCTTAAACACATCGGCAAGCTGGGTGCCAGTCGCATTGTCTATGTCTCCTGTAATCCGGTCACCCTGGCCCGCGACAGTCATACCCTGATACATGAATACGGCTATAGCTTGCAGCAGGCTGGAGTGATGGATATGTTTCCCCATACCGCGCACGTTGAATCGATTGCGTTGTTTTGTCGAAAATAACGTCACTAAAAACAATGCAGCAAACAATGCAGCTATGCTAGGGTGCCTTTGAACAATGTCTGATTTACACATTACCCTGAAAACACTGCAGTCGCTGATCAGGCAACACGCCGCCAGGGAAATCATGCCGCGTTTCAATCAGGTGGCATATAACCTGAAAAAAGATGGCAGCCTGGTGACCGCCGCGGATACTGCGATGCAGGCGGCGATGATTGAGAGTCTGCGTACCCTCTGGCCGGAATATACGCTGCTGGGTGAGGAAATGACTGCGCAGCAACAGCAGGCATTGCTGGATGAAGAAAGCGCCGGTCTGTGGGTGCTGGATCCGCTGGATGGCACCAGTAACTTTGCCAGCGGCGTGCCGATTTTTTCGGTTTCACTGGCGCTGATTAAAAATAACCAGGTGGTGCTGGGAATAATTTATGATCCCAATCGTGATGAGCTGTTCAGTGCAATCAGAGGTGAAGGTGCCTGGCTGAATGAGCAGCCATTGCAGGCGGATACCGAGCGCGAACAGCTGGCGCAGTGCACTGCACAGATTGATTTCAAACGACTCAGCCCGTCGATGCGGGCAGGTCTGGCGCGGGAGCATCGCTATGCCTCACAGCGTAATTTCGGTTCCGGTGCGCTGGACTGGTGCTGGTTGGCCGCGGCGCGCAGTCAGGTGTATATTCACGGTGGACAGAAACTGTGGGACTATGCCGCTGGGCAGCTGATACTGCAGGAAGCGGGAGGCTTTGCCGCAACCTTTGAGGGTGAACAGGTGTTTGCAAAAACACTGACGCCCCGCTCGGTAGTGGCCGCGGTCAGCGAACCGCTGTTTCAACAGTTGCAGCATTATCTGAGCTCCATCGAGTGTTAATAATCAGCGGAATTTAACGCCAGACTCTGTTAAAAAAGATTCAACTATGAGCATATCGAATGAAAGTATTTGTTATTGATCAGGCGCAGCTTATCCGTTATGCATTGCTGACACTGGCAGCGGTGGTATTGAGTTTTCTGCTGGGTTTTTTGAGCGCCCTGCAGTTTGCCATACTGCAGCCATCAGAGGTCAGTGGCTTGCAGCTATCACAGGAAGCTGAACAAACAGACGAAACACAGGCTGAGTCAACGGACTCGACGCCGCCAGCTGCAGATAGCACAGAAGAACCCACAGAAGCGGAAACGGCAGCAGAGGCTGAAAAAAAAAGTCAGCCGGAAGTGACGACTGAGCAGAAAACCACGCAACAGAAACCTGAACCCAGGCCCACACCGCCAGCAGCGAAAGCCAGTCCGCCGCCGGCTAAAAAACCGAGTCAGCCAGTCACAGCATCGGACACAGCCGAAACCACCTCTGCGGAACAGTCCCGAGCTGCCAGTAATCAACGAGTCTACTCAATTCAGGCCGGCATGTTTGCCAGCAAAACCAATGCACAGAGTTTTATCGATAAACTCAGCGAGAAAGATTTTGCCGCCTATGTCGCCGAGTTTGTCTCCAGTGATGGTGCGGTAAAATATAATGTGCGGGTGGGGCATTTTTCCAGTCGTGAGCAGGCGCGTGAACGGCTGAAGCAATACCAGCAGTTATTTGCCTCGCCGGCCTATGTGGTGATTGCACAATAACGCATGAAAATATGCCATGTATAAACTGATCTGTTTCGATCTCGACGATACTCTCTGGCCCTGTCTGCCCACCATAGAGCACGCAGAGAAAACCCTGTACAACTGGCTTGGTCAACTGCATCCAGTGATTACCCGCAGCTATACTTCGCAGCAGTTGCGCGACAAACGCAAGGCGCTGTTAAGCACTCAACCGGAATTACAGCATGACCTGTCTGCTGCACGACGTGTGCATCTGCAGCAGCTGGCGGATGAGTTCGGCCTGTCGCATAGCTGGGTGGAGCCTGCATTCGAGGTGTTCTATCAGGCACGTCAGCAGGTACAGCTATTCGATGATGTGCTGCCGGTGCTGGATGCGCTGAAACAGGATTTCACCCTGGTGGCGTTGACCAATGGCAATGCGCATATCAAGCACACCGGCCTGGCAGAGCAGTTTGCCTTCCAGTTGTCGGCGGCGGATGTGCAGGCGAGTAAACCTGATCCGGCGATGTTTGTAAAAGCCATGCAGCAGGCGGGTGTTGCGCCGCAGCATACATTGCACGTGGGTGATCACCCCCTGCATGATATTCAGGGGGCACGCAACGCGGGTATAGATGCGGTCTGGTTGCGTCGTTTTGCACAACCATGGGATGATCAGTTTACCGAGCCTGCGCAGGCATTCAGCAGCCTGCATGCACTGCAGCACTGGTTACGGTCATCGGCTGCGGTGAAATAATACAGCGCGTGTATTTTCATATATAATGCGCCCTCACAGCGTATTTGCTTAACCCATTTTGTTTAACCCAGACATCAGGTTTGCCTTGATTCATGAAGTATAAAACTGACGACCTTCGCATTTCCGGCCTGCAGGAAGTGCTCGCTCCCGAGGAGCTGCATCGTGAATACCCTATAACTGATCAGGCATCGGATACGGTGCACCACACACGTCAGGCTATTCATGACATTTTACACGGCAACAGCGACCGCCTGATGGTAATCGTGGGCCCCTGTTCGATTCATGATCCGAAAGCCGGTCGTGAATATGCAACGCACCTCAAAGCGCTGATTGATGAGTTGCAGGATGATCTGTGTATTGTGATGCGGGTGTATTTTGAAAAGCCGCGCACTACCGTAGGCTGGAAAGGCCTGATTAACGACCCTCACCTGGATGACAGTTTTAATATAAACCACGGTCTGCGTCTGGCGCGGGGCTTTCTGCTGGATGTGGCGGATATGGGTGTACCGGCGGGGACCGAGTATCTGGACTTAATCAGCCCGCAGTATATTTCCGACCTGGTCAGCTGGGGTGCCATAGGCGCGCGCACCACCGAAAGTCAGGGGCATCGTGAACTGGCCTCCGGCCTGTCCTGCCCGGTGGGGTTTAAAAATGGCACCGATGGTGGCCTGAAGGTCGCGGTGGATGCAATCCAGGCGGCCTCACGTCCGCATGTGTTTATGTCGCTGACCAAACAGGGGCATTCTGCTATTTTCTCCACCACCGGCAATGATGACTGCCATATTATTCTGCGCGGTGGCAAGCAGCCTAACTACGATGCCGCGAGCGTCAAGCAGGCGACGGATCAGCTGGCAGAACAGGCTCAGAATCCCCATTTAATGATTGACTGTTCCCATGCCAATAGCCAGAAAGACCACACCCGGCAAATCGAGGTGTGTCGCGATGTGGCTGCACAGCTGGCGGCTGGTAATGACCATATTATGGGCGTGATGATCGAAAGCCATTTACAGGCAGGTCGTCAGGATGTGGAAGACAGGGATAACCTGCAGTACGGCAAGAGTATTACCGATGCCTGCATCGCCTGGGATGAAACAGCAGTACTGCTGCGGGAGCTGGCGCAAGCGGTCAGGGCAAGGCGCAAGCGTAACGGTCGGAGCTAGTTCAGTGGGGTGACCCCCACTTTATGTCATTAGTCTTTAGTCTTTAGTCTTTGGTCAGACAAAAACGACTCAGGACTAAGGACAGACGACTAAAGACTAATATGATCAGTCTTCAAAGGCACGGTGCTGGCAGCTCATATTGCCGCATTCCCTGTTGCTGCAGCTGCTTTGCTGTTCGAACAGCTGTTGCAGCTGTTGCCGGTTGATGGTTTTAATCGAGCGGCCGGAAGTGGAGTCCAGCAGTCGCAGGCTCAGATTCGGGCAGTCCAGCAGGGTATTGATCAAGTCACTCATAATTGCATCCTGTATTCTCTAAATGAGAATTATACTCATTTAGAGATCCTGTTCAAGTTTTATTCAGCGGCATCCTGAAAACAGATCGCTCAGTCGGGTTAGCATAACAATTCTCATAACCGCTCGGCATCTCATGGGTGGTTTAGCAGCAGGCAAAAAATTAGCGGGTGTGCAATAAATTTTAAATTATCAACACCTTAACAGTATTAATCCGCAGTGGCTGGCGTTATCATCAGCCATTCGCAATTTTTCAACAGCACAGCAGTATATGACTACCATACTTAAATCCGACAAACTCGATCAGGTCTGCTATGACATCCGCGGCCCCGTACTCAAAGAAGCCAGACGGCTGGAAGAGGAAGGGCATCTGATTACCAAGCTCAATATCGGTAATCCAGCGGCGTTTGGCCTGAATGCACCGGATGAAATCCTGCAGGATGTGATCCGCAACCTGGCCAACTGTCAGGGCTACTCGGATTCCAAGGGTGTGTACTATGCACGCAAGGCGGTGATGCAATACTGTCAGGAAAAACAGTTTCCCGATGTTGATATTGATGACATCTTTCTCGGTAACGGTGTCAGTGAGCTGATTGTGATGTCGATGCAGGCGTTGCTTAACAATGACGACGAAATGCTGATTCCGGCACCGGACTACCCGCTGTGGACCGCAGCGGTGAGCCTGTCCGGCGGCAAGCCGATACATTATCTGTGTGATGAGGAAAATAACTGGGAACCCAGCATTGAGGACATGGAACGTAAAATCACCGCCAGAACCCGTGGCATTGTGGTGATTAACCCCAATAATCCCACCGGTGCGGTGTACAGCACCGAGACACTGTTAAAAATTATTGAACTGGCGCGCAAGCACAAGCTGATTATTTTTGCCGACGAAATCTATGACAAGATTATCTACGATGATGTCAAACATATTGCGCTGGCTTCGCTGGCAGATGATATTCTGGTAATCAGTTTTAATGGCCTGTCCAAGTCCTATCGCGTAGCGGGTTTTCGTGCCGGCTGGATGGTGATCAGCGGGGCCAAGCATCACGCTACGGATTACATTGAAGGCATGGAGTTGCTGTCGTCGATGCGTCTGTGTGCCAATGTGCCGGGACAGCATGCGATACAGACTTCGCTCGGCGGTTATCAGAGTATTAATGATCTGGTGGCACCGGGTGGTCGTTTATATGAGCAGATGGACTACAGCTGGAAAATGATTAATCAGCTGGAAGGTGTGAGTTGTGTCAGACCCAAAGGCGCACTTTACCTGTTTGCGCGACTGGATCCTGACGTTTATAACATCGTGGATGATGAGAAATTTATATTGCAGTTGCTGCAACAGGAAAAAGTACTGCTGGTGCAGGGCACGGCGTTCAACTGGCCGGACACCAATCATTTTCGCGTAGTGTTTTTATCACGACGCGATGATATGGAAGAAGTGATTGAAAAAATGCATCGCTTTCTTAAACATTATCGCGATAACTACTAATTTGTAGATACCTTAAATCAGCGTCGTTGAAAACAGCGAAACCAATCTTTGAGTTATTACTGGGGGGCAGGCTTGGCCGGTTCAGAACCGATAGCGTAAATATGCGTGCGATTACGTCCCAGATGTTTGGCATCATATAAGGCATCATCAACATGGTTGAGCAGGTCTTCCTTGCGTACATTGATATCAACCTGCAATACACCAATGCTCATGCTGACCCTGAGCTGTTTGTTGTTACAGTTAAATAGCTGATCCGATAACTGCTGACGCAATTTCTCTGCCACCTGATAGGCAGCAGCGCTGTCGGTTTCCGGCAGAATAATCAGAAACTCTTCACCACCCCAGCGCGCGGCAATGTCCTCGTTTCTCAAACTGCTTTTCATGCGACTAGCGGTTTCTATTAGCACCAGGTCGCCACAGGAGTGGCCGTGGTTATCATTAATCGACTTAAAATGATCCAGATCGCACAGCAGTAAACTGTAAGGGCGTTTATAACGTCTGATTTTCTTAATCATTTTGTCCAGTTGATGATACATATAACGTCGGTTATACAGGCCGGTTAACTCATCGGTGTCGGCTTCCAGCTGAATTTTTCGCTGTAATTCCTTCAACAGATTATAGGAATGGTAGCGGGAATATTCACAGATGGATGAAATAAAGCAGACACTGAGAAAAGTGGTTAGATAGCGAATCTTGAAACTGTAACTGTAATCAGTGGCCAGTATGGTTAGCGGCGGAAAGAACATAATCAGGATACTGCTGATAATAAAAAGCGACAGAATCAGGCTGCCCTGTGTCAGGCCAAAAACGAAGAACACAAGTGGTGGTAAAGTATAGCTCCAGAGTGGGCCGGTATTATCAACGCCACCACTGATAATCAGATACAGGAACAGCAGGGTTGTCATCAGCACAATCAGGTCACCGGAACGTCGGTAGTTGCCACTGCGCTGCAGATAGATGCTATTGGCAATCGCCAGCAGTGCTGCAACACTCAGTGTGCTGCCCATACGCCATTGCGCATCAAGTAATGACTGGATGGAGAAAAAAATCAGGTACAGTGTGCCAACAAAACTGTACAGGTTAATTACCAGTACAAAACGCTGCGCTTCAATATCATTTACCTGCTCTTTTTTCAGGCCGCAGAAAATGATTTTGCTGAACAGTGAAAAATAGCTTTCACGCAAACGGCTCAGATAACCGCCAGTGCGAGTGGTGCTCATTTCGATTGTCTCATCTGCATTATTACTAACCTGTGTCCAATGCTATGCAGTGCCCTGGTGATCAAAACCGATCTGCCTGTGGCCAGGTGCACCAGTTATCTATATCAAAGATGTTCGGTGCCTGGTGTGGTTATCATTTGTAAGTTGTTGCGGCGGGTTTATTAGCCTGCCAGACGCCTCAGGCCAGATTCATTGCGTGAACGCAGGAGCTTGTTGGCTGTTGCTGCAGTACTGAAAATTGAATAAAACATTCGGTAGAGCGCTGTCTGTTGAAAACGCCGCGGACTATTTTTATCTGCGTGCCCTGGATGACCTGCCGATTGATGAATGACCGGGTCGATTACCGTGCTGTTCATCATTGGTCTGCTGAGTTTATGGATTGTAGATGGACTAGAAAATCCGCTATTAAATACTTCAGGCTTTGATAAGTGGCCAGTATACAGTTGCCCAAAGAATTTGCTGAACAACTGAGGCAGGTGATGTGACATGTAACGCTTATTTTCCATAATAATAATTGCATTCCTTCGCTGTATCCCATGGGGGGGTTATTGGGCACGCGCACAGTGCGTTGGTAAATTTAATTTAACGTTAAGCACCTGCCAATTGCAAGTAAAATTGCAGGGTGTTATCTGCTTTTGTGTCCACCTTGCGTCCGTTATTTCGCGGTCGATAGATAAAGCCTGTTAGCGTAGAAGATAGCGCACCATCTATCGGGCGAAGTATTGCGTTTATCAGTATGGGTGAGTCGGGCCGAGTTATTCAGACAGGGGAGCTGAAGCCATCTGCCATCAGATGGCTTCAATAAATACAAAATCGCCGGGGCGGCAGCTTTTTAACAGGGTTACATCGGTGATGGCATGGGCCCAGATATTGGCCGGGCTGGCCAGGCGTATTTCATCAGCCTGTGAGGCGGGGGTTTTACCAAAGCCGATGGCAATACTGCTGCTTTCACAGCCGAAAGCGAGCTCGCCAGCTTTTATTACATCCTTCTCATCAGCTTCGTTTTCTGCCATTACCGGTGTTTCAAAAAAGATCTCATTACCCCAGGTTTGTGCCTTGCTGGCAAAGGGCAGGGAGTCTTTGATGTTTTGTGCGGTCGGGGTGTCCAGCAGTTCGGCTTCGATTTTAATTTGTCCGACAGAAATCAGAATACGGTTGCTCATAGAGTGTGTGGCCTTTGCTAAGTTTGCCCGTGTTCAAAGAAGGTTTCTAATATAAGCCTTCATTATCGTAAGGTTCGGGCTGGCTAAAATTGCGCGTGATTATACCTGATCACTGCGCTGATGAATATGCAGGTCGCTGGTTGCTGTGATGGTTCGAGCTGAAAGCTTCAGGACGTTAAAACTCAGGGTTGCAGGCGGCTAATCAGCCAGTGGCTGTCAGTCTGATCTGTGTTGACTTCGCTTCTATTGTAGCTGAAGCGATCATGCAGGCGGTTTTCCCGGCCCTGCCAGAATTCAAAGGATGTGGGCAGCAGTCGGTAACCGCCCCAGTCGGCGGGGCGTGGCACATGGTCATCATATTGCTGCTGCAGTTGTGCTACCTTCGCCTCCAGCTCGCTGCGTGAGGCAATGGCCTGGCTCTGCGAGGAGGCGGCTGCACTGAGGCGGCTCTGCAGCGGACGCGAGGCAAAGTACTGATCCGCCTCTGTACCATTGATTTTTTCCACCTGGCCCTGCACGCGTACCTGTCGATCCAGTTCGCGCCAGTGAAACAGCAGGCAGGCCTGCGGGTTGTGTGCCAGTTGCTGTCCCTTGTGGCTGCTGTAATCGGTGTACCAGCAGAAGCCGCGCTCATCCAGCTGTTTCAGCAGCACAATGCGTGCATCGGGCAGGTTGTTGTTATCGCTGGTGGCCAGGGTCATGGCGGTGGCATCTTTCAGTTGCGCTTCGCTGGCCTGTTCCAGCCACAGCTGCATCTGTCTGAACGGGTCAGCATCCAGCTGGTTGCGGTTCAGGCTGTCGCAGTGGTATTCGCGGCGGATATCGGCAAGTGATTTCATGGTGTCGACTTTTTCGCTGGGTTTAATTTAATGATGATGTTTAGCCCGTCGCTGTTAACAGGCTGAATGAATTATGCATTGCAGCCTGCCGGCTCACTTTGATCTAACACAGCTCTGATTGAATTAGATGCTTTATTCCGTCTCGACTGCAAACAGATCGTGTTCGCTGGCATCGGTGATTTTGACATTAATAAAGCTGCCGGGCTCATACTGTTTGTCCGAGTCAACGAATACCAGTCCGTCAATTTCCGGTGCATCCGCCTTGCTGCGCGTAATAATACCTTCGTCATCCACTTCATCCACCATCACCTGCATGGTCTGGCCGACTTTCTTCGCCAGTTTGCTGGTGCTGATTTCGGCCTGCAACGCCATAAAGCGCGCCAGCCGTTCCTGCTTGATGTCCTCCGGCACCTGTTCCCCCAGCTGGTTGGCGACGGCGCCTTCCACCGGTGAGTAGGCAAAACAGCCGACGCGATCGAGCTGTGCCTCGGCGATGAAATCCAGCAGGTGTTTGAAGTCGTCCTCGGTCTCGCCGGGGAAGCCGGCAATAAAGGTGCTGCGCAGGGTAATCTCGGGGCAGATTTCGCGCCACTGCTTAATTCTCGCCAGCACGTTTTCCGAGCTGGCAGGGCGCTTCATCGCCCGCAGAATGTCCGGGCTGCTGTGCTGGAAGGGGATATCCAGATAGGGCAGGATCTTGCCTTCCGCCATCAATGGAATCACCCGGTCTACATGAGGGTAGGGGTAAACATAATGCATGCGCACCCACATATCCAGTTCGCCCAGATGGCGGGCCAGATCCTCAAAGCGGGTTTTCAGCGGGCGGCCGTTCCAGAAATCGGTCTGGTATTTCATGTCCACACCATAGGCACTGGTGTCCTGTGAAATCACCAGCAGTTCTTTCACCCCGCTATTGGCCAGGTTCTCCGCCTCGGTCATCACCTCGCCGATGGGGCGGCTTACCAGATCACCGCGCAGCGACGGAATAATGCAGAAGGTACAGCGGTGGTTGCAGCCTTCGGAAATTTTCAGATAGGCATAGTGTTTAGGGGTGAGCTTGATACCGGCGGGTGGAATCAGGCTGGTGTAGGGGTCATGGGCCGGAGGCAGGTGCTGGTGCACTGCCTCTAAAACTTCGTTGGCTGCGTGGGGTCCGGTCACCGCCAGTACCTGGGGGTAATTGTTGGCCACAATATCGCCCTTGGCACCCAGACAGCCGGTAACGATCACCTTGCCGTTTTCATTCAGCGCCTCGCCAATCGCCTCCAGTGATTCCTCCACCGCATCATCAATAAAGCCGCAGGTGTTCACCACCACCAGATCCGAGCCTTCATAGGAGGGGCTGATACTGTAGCCTTCGGCACGCAGTCTGGTGATGATCTGTTCGGAATCCACCAGTGCCTTGGGGCAACCGAGGCTGATAAATCCGACTTTTTTGCTTGCTTGGGGGATATCGAGGGACATGTAGGGTACTTCGGGCTGAGGTAAAAGCGGCTATTTTACCCTATCTGGCTGGTTTACCGTGAGTACTCTGCGGCGAAACTGGCGTGAAATAGTTAGTCAGACATTTTGCCTGTTTTATGAAATCATTAAGTGATGTCCGCATATGCCTGAAGCTGACATAACCAGATGATTCTATTGAGGGGTATCTGCTATAAAGCGGGCTTTAGGTTCAGCCTGACCTTATCATTTGCTTATAACGGGTATTCTGCCCGCTTTGTTTAGTATAAAAAGCATATATCATTGGTACACTATACGTCCTCAGGACGTATAGTGTACCAACTAATAATGAAATTATCAAGAATAATATAAATTCAACTATTTTTAATGAAAACTTGACAAAGTAATTTATCACTTGTATATGTCCTAAGGACATATACAAGTGATAATAGAATGAAATTATTTAAAGCAATTACTCTTTCTTTAGGCGCTTTAAGTGCGCCAGTTATAACATCATACCAACTTGGTTTGATATTGTTTAACTTATATAAAACAAAGACTTATAAAAGTGATAGTATAACTGGCTTGCAAATAGAATATGCAGACTCAAAAGTGTTTAATAAAAATCTAAGGGGACTGGTAGATGAAGGGATATTGGATAGTTATTCAGGGTTTCCCGCAAAATCAGTTTTCACGTTATTAGGTCGTAGTCATGACTCTATTGAGGATGTTGTATGTACTGTTGATCCTTTTTGCTATGTATCTCATTTAAGCGCAATGGATTATCACGGTTTAACTAATAGGATTCCAAATAAGCTGTTCATATCATCACCTTCACCTAAAGAGTGGACACGCTATGCAGAGGAAAAGATGAGAAAGGATTTAGGCGATGACTTGGCGATATATAAACAAAATAACATGCCTTTGCTCAGAAGAACGCAAATATCAAAAGTAGAGCGTAAAGAAGTGCATCGCTTTAGTAGTGTTCATTGGGGTGCATATAAAAACATAAAAGGGCGCACCATGCGTGTTTCTACAATAGGTAGAACGTTCCTGGATATGTTAAAAAACCCTGAGTTATGTGGTGGGATTAATCATGTATTGGAAGTGTTTGAAAATAATGCTGAGGATTACCTCGATCTTATAGTTGATGAAATCAATCAGCATGGTGGAAATATCGACAAAGTTAGAGCCGGCTATATATTTGATGAGCGAATGAATCTGAATTTTGATGCAATTAATGATTGGGTTAAATGTGCTCAGCGTGGAGGATCAAGAAAGCTAGATGCCTCAAGTGAATATGAGCCTGTCTGGTCACAAAAATGGTGTTTATCCCTTAATATCATTAATAAAGACTAAGGAAGAAAATTGATAGAAGATCATGGGATATCTGACTGGGTAGATAATGCTCCAAATGAAAGCGAACGTGATTTCAGAGAGGCCGTCCATACAATTCTTTCTTCTATAGCAAGCGATTCTAATTTGAAGGCCAATATGGTTATTAAAGGTGGTATTTTGCTTGCAGTTAGATACCAAAGCCACCGATACACAAAGGATATCGATTTTTCGACAACTCAAAAACTTACGGAAGTTAGCCCTGATAGTATTGAAGAGGATTTAAACAAAGCTTTTAAAAAGACTGCAGCAAAACTTGAATATGATATGGATTGCATTGTTCAAAGCTGTAAAGTTCAACCCGCTAATAAACCAGATGCATCATTTCCATCAGTAAAGATATCTGTAGGTTATGCACGAAAGGGTAGTAGTGTGCATCAACGTTTATTGGCTAAAAATTGCCCAAAATGTGTCTCAATAGATTATAGCTTGAATGAGCTTATGCCAAATATTGAAAAAATTAGCATAAGTGATGAAGAGGAGTTAAATGCATATACGCTTACCGATTTAATAGCTGAAAAGCTTCGGTCGATGTTGCAACAGAAAAAGAGAAACAGGGCGAGACGACAAGATATATTTGATTTAGTGCTTCTCCTGGATAAGTACCCAGGTTTGGATGATGAGGAAAAACAAGAAATATTTAAGAGCCTGATTAAAAAATCAGAGTTCAGAGATATTGATCCAGAAATAAATTCTTTAGATGATCCTGAAATCAGGGAAAGGGCAGCCAAAGATTACCCAACATTAGCAGATGAGATTGAAGGTGATCTACCAGATTTTGATGAAACATATGATGCTGTGAATGATTTTTATAAATCATTACCATGGAAATAAATAAGGATCAAAAGGTTCAGACTCGATGGAAATTTAATGTCTGTATATGGACTCCTCCTCATTTGCAAATAAACTGTTAATGACTGTAGGCTCGACTGCATACGTATATCCGGCCTCTTTAGGTGGCATATGCATGCCGGGCCATAATGGGTTGTTCGCGCGCAGA